>TARA_R110001592_G_scaffold55915_1_pt1 | contig 11475 bp, 15 predicted proteins | sample TARA_R110001592 | Tara Oceans TARA_R110001592 (sample SAMEA4398387) | marine metagenome | biome: Polar Biome; feature: [SRF] surface water layer (ENVO:00010504); material: water (ENVO:00002006), including particulate matter (ENVO:01000060) such as... | depth 5 m | reverse complement strand
CACTTAGTTCAATTTAATTAATTCTTATCCCGAGCTGAGGTTAACTAGACCTTTAATCAATTCACTGCCATAGCCTTTAGCCCAATAAGACTCACCTAATAGGTAGCCAATATGTAAATCCAATTGTCTTTTTTTCGTCTCATCGTCATAAAGAAATACAAAACCAATAACCTCATTGTTTGATTTTAGCTGGATGGATAGAAAACAGCTTTCTTTAATTCTTTGTTGCCACCAATTATTTGCCTCTTCGTAGCTTGTTATGTTTTGCCATTCACTTGGGAGAGAGTTAGTCACTGTTGGCGTTAACAACGCCAAAACTTTACGTGTGTATAGTCGTTTACTGTCTTCATTAAATAATTGGGAATTAAGACTTTTAATTAATAGTCGTTCAGTATTAAACGTGCACCTTTGGTGCAGCGGTTGGAGATATGCCATTTTAAAACTCCTTTGTTGAGACCCTTCAAAATATTTTATTGCTATGGTGCATCTCTATGCTTAAAGTGAGTCGGTTGACTCTTCTTTAAAAGATTGCTTGAACTCCTTCGTCATTTGATAGCCTTTAATTGCAGGCATTGCAATAGCATTTAAACAAAGTTGCCCTAACATGATTAAAGTTGCCGTTGCTAATGCATCTAATATCCACGCAATGGCAGTACCACCAAAACCGATATAGCTAGGCATAGTTTCTAATGCAGGGATTGTCTGTAATCCAGTTATACCATGTAGGGCTAATGCAACCCAAAAGCCAAAGCAGTAGGGGCATTGCCACGCTTGGTATAAATAAGCCAGTGGTCTAGGTAATCTTTCAATAATCCAGTTAAACCAGTTGCCCCAATCGGGTAATTTTTCCCACAACAAGATATATATCGAAAGTCCCATAAGCGCGAGTGTCATGTTCATTTTTAATTTCCTTCAGTTAATATTAAGCTTTATATCCTGTGATTATTGATGCCGTGGCATCTGGCTCACGGTGCTCCGAATTTGAAATATCTGTAAAACCATTTTTGTTCAGTAATTTCACAATGCCATTTCTAGTTTTAAGTTCATGTTTGCATGAAAATTTTTCGTTATCGTCAGCTTGTTCTTGCCCGTATTCAATCGACTCTTGCCAAAGATCATCAACAGAGACAAATCGACCTGATGGCTTTAGTATTCTTAATACTTCATTGAGTCCATCGTTAACATTTACCCAATGATGTAGGGTATTCACCGCTAACACTAAGTCACAGCTTTCACTTTCAAACGGTATTTTTTCTGCTCCTGCAAGTAAGAATGTCACCCGTTGATAATGGCTGTCTTTTACGGTGAGTTTTGAGGCGATTTCAAGCATTTTAGCTGTTGGGTCAATGCCTGTAACATGCCCTGTTGATAGCCTGCTGGCAATTGCTCTAACAGCAGCTCCGCTGCCACAACCAATATCTAAAACAATCTCTGATGGCAATAGATTACAGAATTCAGGAATTTTTTTGTGCAGTAGAAGCTCTCCCCACTGCTCAACGTAATCTTCGGTAAGTTTGTCATTCCATGCACTGGCAAGTAGATCATCTTTGTTATCATTCATATGTGTTATATTTTTATTAATCATTGTTAGATTGCCTAACTATTATGGTCATTTAAGTTAGTTAGTCAAACTAATTTTTATTTGTGATGTTATTTATGTGAAAAATGTAAGGAGTTGTTTCTTGCAAATATATGCAGTGAGGGGGGGGATATCGTTAGTACTTTTACAGAAGAAATGTTATTTTGTTAGGTAAGCTAACTAAATGATATTGTTTAACTATGGATTTGGAAAACTCACTAATAAAGTTTCAACGAATAATCTCTAGAACGTGGGATGTGCAAGCGTTTGATAATAAAGAAAGCAGTTTGAGTTATAGTGAATTTGAGTACTTACTATGTGTTCATCTTGCCGAGCATGCCGAAGTTGCTCCTGAAAGTGAGCAGCATGATGATAGTACTCATTTATCAGCATTGGCTGCTGAAATGCAGGTACAAAAATCATCGGCAAGCTTAATGGTCAATAAACTTGAAAAGCGAGAGTTAATATATCGCGCCACTTGTCAATATGATGCAAGAGCACAGCATATACTTTTAACTGAAAAAGGTCGGAAATTGTTCCTGAACATTCAAAGTTCTGTTTATAACAATTTGGCAAAATTGTTGAAGGGCCTTTTGGAGGCTAAAGAATATAATGCTTTTGAGCAAACCCTAGCAAAGATTTGTGCTACGCATGCTAACGAAAAATAAAAAAATCTGCCTAATCGCTTACTGTTATTTCTTTTGTTTAGCGTCTATAAACCCCGTATAATTTAGCAATATTACAGTGGTTATTTTCAACGCTGAACTTGCTTTTAATTTATAGGTTTTATTGTTAACTTTATGATTTCTCACAAACTTTCCATTGCACCCATGCTCGATTGGACTGATCGTCATTGCCGTTATTTTTATCGCGTTATGTCCAAACGTACTGTTTTGTATACCGAAATGGTGACTACGGGCGCCATTTTGTACGGTAAAGGCAATTACTTAGCTTATAACGAGCAAGAACACCCGCTGGTTTTGCAGTTGGGCGGTAGTGATGTCAATGCCATGACTGAATGTGCAAAAATTGCTGAGCAGCAAGGGTATGATGAAATCAATATCAATGTCGGTTGTCCGTCAGATCGTGTACAAAATGGTAAGTTTGGTGCTTGTTTAATGGCTGAGCCTGAACTGGTGGCTGATTGTGTGGCGAGTATGCAAAATGCGACTAATATTCCTACGACAGTAAAGTCTCGTATTGGTATTGATGACTTAGACAGTTATGAGTTTTTACAACAGTTTTTAGCAACAGTTAGTGCGGCGGGCTGTAAGCATTTCATTATTCATGCCCGCAAAGCTTGGTTAAGTGGCTTGAGTCCAAAGCAAAATAGAGATATTCCGCCTCTCGATTACCAAAGAGTTTATCAACTCAAACAAGACTTTCCGAAATTAGATATTTCGATTAATGGTGGTATTACGACGTTTGCTGCGGCGAACGAGCATATGCAGCATATTGATGGTGTTATGATCGGCCGAGAAGTTTATCAAAATCCTTATATGTTAGCTCAAGCTGATAATGAAATTTGGCAGGTCGGTAGTCACGTTAAAAGCCGCCTTGAAGTGCTTAATGAGATGGTTGATTATATTGACACTCATGTGGCCAGCGGTGGTCGAGCCTGGCATGTCGCAAGGCATATGTTAGGTTTGTGTAATGGCTTAGCCGGCGCCAAACAATTCCGTCGTTATTTAAGCGAAAATGCTAACGGTCAAAACATTGGTGGTGAAGTATTACAACAAGCTTTCGATAAAGTGTTGCAGCTTAACCCTGACTTAAATGAAGTTTAGTATTTAACTTTTTCTCCTTTATTTAGTTCATCTACTTTTGCCTTTCTACGTTTTTCAAGTCCCAATATCGATATTTATTGTTCGATATTGGGAATATAGCTATACCACCTCAAGATCGGTGTTTCAGGACGTTTGAGCGATTCAAGCTTAAGGTGCATTTTTTGTTAATGGTACTCTCTTAAAAAAGATGTAACGAGGAATAAGGGGAGGGCTCAGCCTTCCCCTAAGGCTGATTTCAGCTGGATCCTGCAGCTTGAGGTCGTTTGCGGACATATCATCAGTTTTCTACTGTTTGTGATGGGAATTTAAAAATCACTATAAATTAGTGAATTTCACCATATCGCAACTATATCTGTATTTTATTGGCAAACTATATTGATTTTCGAAAATATAACTAAACTTAATTTACTTAATAAACAACGCCTTAGTTTTTATTTTATTTTTGGCACAACCTTTGTAAGAGTTCATACAACTTATATTAATGGTGCTATAAAAATAGTACGTTAAACGATTTAAAAGGAATAATGCTGATGCCAAGCTTAACGATATTATTTACGCTGTTTATGTTACCTGGTATTTGTATGCTAGCCACGTCATTCGTGGTGGCAGGTTTAGAGCGAAAAAAAGATATGTTATCCTCGCAACATTAATCAAAGGGTCATTATTTTTCAGCTATCAGGTTGCTTTGTGGTGAAAGCACTTACCCAGCTAGCTGAAGATTTACGTTGCATAAGTTCATCAACGCCTGTTGCTTACCGTGACACCTAGTTATTAAAATACCCCGACCTCGTATCATTACTATAGTTGTACTTGCATATAATTTAGCTGAACAGTATTGAGCAATACTGTATATTCAGAGGTATCTCGGCTAATTTTGCTTTATATTGATCTGTGAGGCTCTGGATAATGGGCAGTTTTCAACAAACAATTTCATGTGTAGATTTACACGCAATTATAGATAACAAAAATCTTGTCATACTAGATGCCAGTATTCCTCCAGTAGGTAATATGATGACACCCAAGCATAGCTGGCCAGAATTTCGTATTCCACATACCCGTCGTTTTGATTTAAACCAAGACTTTTCTGATCTAAAAAGTAATTTACCGCATACCATGCCATCAGTTGGACACTTTGAGTTAGCGGCGAGAGCCATAGGCATTAATCAGCAAAGCCAGATTGTTGTTTATGATGATTTAGGCTTATTTTCTGCGGCGCGAGCTTGGTACATGTTTCGGGCTATGGGTCATGAAAATATTGCTGTATTAGATGGTGGTTTACCTTACTGGTTAACGTTGAATAAACCTCTGGCGGATGCTGCAATTGATAACGTGGACGATAAAAACCCTGTGTCTGGGGATTTTGTTGCACAAGAGCAAGCGGGCTTTTTTGCTCACTGGCGAGAGGTTCAAACTCATACTTGCTCGCAAGAAGCGCTTATTATAGACGCACGCGCTAATCGTCGCTTTATCGGTGCTGATGCTGAGCCACGTGCTGGCGTGCGTAGTGGCCACATGCCTAATGCGAAAAATTTACCTTATACCGATTTGTTCAACCAAGGCTTGTTTAAACCTGTAAATGAATTAGTACAAACTTTTGCTAATATTAATCCAAAACAGCAAGCAATGATCATGAGTTGTGGCTCAGGTGTTACTGCTTGTGTACTGGCGTTAGCGGCTAATATTAGTGGTCATACTGATGTACGAGTTTATGATGGCTCGTGGAGCGAGTGGGGCTCACTACCGAATACTGTTGTTGAAACTTCTATTGATAAGCCCCCTTATTAAGACTAGCACAGTTGATCCTTTAGATTACGGCAGCTTTCGCTTGCCGTAATCACAAGCTGTAAATTTCCTTCAAAATAAACTCCCTTATTATTTTTTACCAGTGATTTGTTGGTTATCAATTACTTTGATGAAAGCAATGTTTCATATTGGTCAATTTAACTAATTGCAATGACTATATTGACCAAAATATAGCTTGACATATTATGTCTCCAAATGATGATTTATAGTGGGATTTTAAAAAACTCTTCAATAACAATGATATAAAAAGTTTTTATCAGTTGGCACAGCACTTGTAATAGTAATGTCAGATACCAGCATGAAGAATTAATAATAACTCTTCATGCTACAGACATAAGGATATTAATAATGAAACTATTACCGAATAAGTACGCTTTAAGCACCGTTTTATTATCTTGTACGTTGCTATTTACTTTCAATGCTTCAGCAAAAGAAGTCACTTTAGAACAGAGTTTAGCAGCAACACTACAAGCACAAGGAGAAAAGGCTGCGCAGGATTTATCTGCGCAGGTATCGAATTCAATTAAGCTTGAATTGCAACGATTTTCAATGCGCTACAACACAGTGAAAACTCAAGAGGTGGCCGTGATTTCAACGCAGAATAAGTTAAAGCAAAAAAAACAACACACAGCAGATGATTAATAGGAGAAGTACCATGGGCATGTTTTCAAGATTCACTGACATTATTAACGCAAACATTAACTCAATGTTAGATAAAGCAGAAGAGCCAGAAAAAATGATCAAGTTGATCATTCAGGAAATGGAAGAAACTCTCGTTGAAGTGCGTTCTGCTGCCGCTAAACAAATTGCAGAAAAGAAAACTGTTCTGCGCAATATTCGTGACATGGAAAGTCGTGTTGTTAATTGGCAAGAAAAAGCTGAGCTTGCTTTGAGTAAAAGCCGTGAAGACTTAGCTAAGTCAGCGCTTATTGAAAAGCAAAGTTGTACACAAAAATTGGCTGAGCTTAACGAAGAGTTAGCACAATTTGATGAGTACTTAACGGCTGTTCAGCAAGATAGCCAGCGTTTGCAGGATAAATTAACTGAAGCTAAGTGTAAGCAAGAAGCTTATGCAATACGTCAACAGTCAGCAGAAGTGCGTTTAAAGGTTCGTGAAAAAGCAGCGATTCATAATATTGACGAAACGATTAATAAGTTTGAACGTTATCAGCAAAAAATTGATCGGGTAGAGGCGGAAGTTGAAGCTTATGATATGACTTCAGCAAAAGATTTAACTAGTCAATTTCGTGAGTTAGAAAATGACGACAATATTGAAAAAGAGCTTGAACAGCTAAAGAAAAAAGTCGTAAACAGCTAGGCGATAGAGCAAATATATCATGGCGCTTTCATCATGGATAATTACGGGCTTTATGTTTATAACACCCGTAATTAGTTTTTTTATCGGTGCTGGACTATTGTTTTTTTTTCAAATTGATGTGTAAAAGTTGCCACGTTAGGCACGAGGAGTAAATTATGAGTTTTGACCGTGAGTATTCAGTCAATAAAACCTTAACTAAAGATATGGTGCATAAAAAATTATCAGGTGTTTGTGGTGGCATTGCCAAGCATTATAACTTGCCACGTATAGCGGTTAGAGTTGGCGCTATTGTCGCACTACTTATGTTTCCTGTTGCTACTGGCGTTGCTTATTTAGTTGCTACGTTGTTAATGCCAACAAAAGCCTGAAGCTAGAGTTGTTAGGTTAAAGATTTGTAAAACTGGCGTAAGATCAGTTTAATGAAATAGGGGAAGAAAATGTCATTTTTTAAATCACTATGTTTAGCTATTTTCGCAACAATATTTTTAACCTATGTACTAGGAACTAGCTTTATTGAATTACTTGACGTTGATGTTTATGTAGGTGAGCAATTAATTGAACCTTTAAAAGCCATTAGTATTTCAGCACTTGTGATGGTTATACTTGTGTTAGTTGCCTTAGCAATAGCGATGAGTGTTTTTGGTTCATTGATTTTTGTTGCTATGCTGTTGTTAGGTGGCGGAGCAATGCTATTGGTTGGTGTCTTTTGGCCAATATTTTTAGTCGCCGGCGTTATTTGGTTAGTAACACGAGATAAAAGAACTGCTCAATATTAGTCATTCTTATAATAAAAATACAGGACGTAAAATGAAAAGAAAATTAGTAGTGTTAACCTTGTTAACTTCAATCAGCATGGCAAGCTATGCAGACATTCAAGCGGTGCAAAATGCTTTAGAGCAAGATAATGTATTGCTAGCACAACAAGTTTTTAATACTTTAACAGCAGAAGAAAAAAATGCTATTCCAGGGCAAGTGTTGAAAGGGCGATTGTTACTAGAAAATAACGATACTGAAGATGCCTTTGATTACTTTGAAACACTGCAAGAACAACATGAAAGCAACGTAGATATTAATTATTATTTAGGCGTTAGCGCAGTGGTTATGGTACAAAAAGCCAGTATTTTTTCAAAGTTAAGCTATGCTAAAGATTTTATTAAAGCGATGGAAAGAACTGTTGAGTTAAAGCCAGATCATCAAGATGCACTTAATACTTTGATAGGTTTTCATTTGAATGCTCCGAGTATTGCTGGCGGTGATACCGATAAAGCATTAGTTTATGCTAAACAATTACAAACCTATGATGCTGCGCAAGGCTATAGCCAAATAGCGACGGTTTATTGGCAAACTGAGCAACCAAAATTAGCCGATAAAACTATGACCGAAGCCTTTGAGCAATATCCTGAGAGTGGCACTTTATATTTTTCACGTGCCCAACAAAGTATAAAAAACGAAGCTTGGGACAAAGCACGAGCTGATTTAGTTTTAGCCGTTAAATATGCACAAGATGATGAAAATAAAGCTGAAGCACTGTACCAACAAGGTAAGGTTTCTGTAGAATCTGGCGTGGAAGTTGAGCAGGGTATTGAAGCCTTGATTCAAGCGCTACCATTGGCCGCTAAACAATATCAACCTTGGGTGAATTACCGTTTAGCACAGCTATACTTGCAACAAAAAGAGCAAGTTAAAGCTCACGAAGCTATTGCCAAAATTGATATTAGCGAAGATGAAGATTTAGAAGGTAAAGTTAAAAAGTTAAAGAAAAAATTAAAGAAACTTACCGGCTAATTTGCCGCTTTTGATTGTTATTGAGCTATAGCTATTATTATATCTCAGTGGGACTGCGCAGAATGTAATAAGTATTACCTTCTGCGTTTTTAATCTTATGGTTTTAAAATTTATTTGCATAGAGTCGCACAACTCTATTGCTTTATCATTTTTATCTGTTTAACTAAGTGTTGAATTGTTATCTTCAATTTGCCTTTATTTATGCTAGTCATAAAGCGTTATTAATGTTCGATATTAAACCCATCATAATTTTAAGATCTTAAAAAGCTCTACCTTCACAGTGTAAATTCACTTGAAATGGAAAATTTATTGATTATTTTTAACATTACAAATAATTACTATTGTTCAAAAAAATGTAGTATAAGGCTACTTTTTTGCATAGGTAAATAACAATAAATAGTGAGCTATTGAATTGATTTTTCATAATTAAGTTATCCATTTTGCTCAAGCTTAGTTACAATGGTGATGATGAATCATGATATAAGTAAAAAGGATGTATAGCGGCTTATGAGGAATATATTTTTAGTATTAATTTTACTGTTTTTATTCGTAAATAGTGCTTTCGCAGGCACAGTATTTAGCGGACAGAATACTGAAGTACTCATTGAAAACAGCTTTGCAAGAGAAAGCATTCCAGGCACGTCCATTTCTTCAGCTTATATGACTATCAGTAATTTATCTGCAAAAGATCTTCGGTTGATTTCGGCATCAAGTACGGTAAGTGATCGGATTGAAATTCATGAACATACGATGGCCAATGGTTTAATGCGTATGCGTCAACGTGATCACGTCGACATTTCAGCAAAAGATAGCATACTATTTCAGCCATCAGGTTTTCATTTGATGATTTTTGATTTGAAACAGCCGTTAAAAGCTAAAGAAAACATTATCATAACGTTGCACTTTGATGATCAACCTAACATCGATGTGAATTATATTATTAAGGGTCTTAAGCAGAAGAAGCACCACCACCATTAGGAGTTTGTTATGAGTGTTAATATTTCAACAAAAGCTATTATTTCAGGGATTTTAGCGCTATTTATGGCGCTGTATTTACTCGGTGTCTATTGGAGTTTTGAGCCTGCACAGTTTGATATTCGAGCTGAAGTTACCAAAGCCGCAGCAGCAGAAAATGTAGCACCTGTTGTTGGCTACACCACCACCACGGCATTAATTCGTGTAACCGAAACGCTACTAAATAAACCTGGTGGTTACTTAGCTAATGACGCCATTCCACCATCGGTATTTTTAGATAATATTCCGGCTTGGGAGTTTGGCGCATTAGAGATGATCAGAGATATGTCATTGGTGATGCGTCAAGAATTTAGTCGCTCACAGTCTCAGTCAGCAGAAAATAAAAATTTAAAGGTAGCGCAACCACAATTTAATATTGATCATACCAGCTGGGCAATTCCTAGTGCTGAAGGAGAGTATCAAAAAGCAATTAATGAGTTATATGCCTATAGAAGCGCGTTAACAGAGGTTAATAATCAATCAGCTCAATTTTACGCACGTTCTGATAATTTACGTGCTTGGATCCAAGAAGCGACAAAACGTTTAGGTAGTTATTCTCAACGCTTAAGTGCAAGTGTTGGCCGTGAGCAACTCAATGTTGATCTTGCTGGCGATAGTGTCGCACAACAATCAACCTCAAGTGTTTCGAGCATGCAGTTGAAAACAAGCTGGTGGGCTATTGATAACGAATTTTATGAAGCGCGTGGCGCTTGTTGGGCTTTATTACACTTTTTAAAGGCCATTGAAATAGATTTTAATGATGTGTTAGAAAAGAAAAATGCTAAAGTTAGTGTGCAACAAATTATTCGTGAATTGGAAGCAAGTCAAGAGTCAATCTGGAGCCCGATGGTTTTAAATGGCAATGGCTTTGGCATGCTTGCGAACCACTCATTAGTAATGGCTAATTATATTTCACGTGCAAATGCCGCACTGATCGATTTAAACGACTTATTAAGTCAAGGGTAATAACATGAAAAAAATAGCGCTAGCAGTAACGCTCGCCTCGATTTTATCAACAAATGTTCAAGCAGATGCTTTAGGTATCTATCTAGGTGGTCAACTATGGGACAACCAGGCCTCTGGTACATTTGGAGATGGTCGTTCACAAATAGATTTTAATTTGGTTGATGAAAAACAAAATAGTTTTTTTGTTGCTTTTGAGCACCCATTACCCTTTATTCCAAATTTACGCATAGCTTCAACATCATTAGAAACTGATGGTGTAACAACACTAGCAGCTGATTTCGAATTTGACGATGAAACTTTCCGTGACGATGCTCAAGTTAGTGCTGACTTCAATGTCAGTTATGTTGATTACACTTTATATTATGAGTTATTTGATAATGATTTATTGTCATTCGACTTTGGTTTAACCGCGCGTGATTTTGATGGTGATGTGACTCTAGCAACACAGATTACTACAGGCTCTGGAACTACCACACAGTCGGCTAGTATCGCTGTGACAGATATTGTGCCTATGTTATATATAGCAACTAATGTTGGTTTACCACTTACAGGGTTAAATCTTTACGCACAAGGTAACTTTTTATCTTTTGACGATCATACACTTTATGACTATGAAGTAGGTGTGAGCTATGAACTGATTGATAACCTGGCTGTTGATATGAATATTAACTTAGGCTACCGCGCGGTTAAGTTAGAATTAGAAGACTTAAATGATTTATATACCGATATTGAGTTTGATGGTGTATTTGTCGGTACCACTATTCACTTTTAAGATATCACGCTAGATACTTATATAAAGCAGGGCTGAGTGAGCAGTTCTGCTTTATATACTGCGGTATTGCTTAAAATAGGCTAGCGTTATTCTTTTTCCTTAGTAAAAAGTACAACATTCTTCATCTCAATGTGGCATAGAACGACGTGTTTAACTCTCTGACTGTGGCTAACTCATAGCTACGTACTTTTTCCCTTTGTGCTTGTTGATAAATTGCCGGTCTAGTTATGACAAGTAGCTTACAGGCTTAGTTCAAGCTTGTTATTATTTGAATTGAAGGCTTTCTTGTTCCTTAGCAATATACTTTTGCTAAGACCCGTATTATATGCTCAGCATCCATGATGTTGATAACTTCATTAAGTAATACCAAACGGATTAAATATATGATCTAATACATTGTTATTTTTTTCAATCGTAGCTTACCGTGTTAACAGAAATTGATTTTATCGCT
>TARA_R110001592_G_scaffold40826_9_pt1 | contig 11485 bp, 15 predicted proteins | sample TARA_R110001592 | Tara Oceans TARA_R110001592 (sample SAMEA4398387) | marine metagenome | biome: Polar Biome; feature: [SRF] surface water layer (ENVO:00010504); material: water (ENVO:00002006), including particulate matter (ENVO:01000060) such as... | depth 5 m | reverse complement strand
TTACAAGCAAATCCTTTTGCTGAAGCTGGAACTGGTGACGCTGCTGTAATTAATGGTGCTGGTAATAAAAATGCCAACAGATATTACAGACGTGTTAAAGTATCAAACTTAATGTAATAATTGAGTTTGTTCAACCGAACAAAATTAAAAGGGCGGCCGTAAAAAGTCGCCCTTTTTTTATGCAAAAGTTATAAATATAACCATATGGAGGACGGACATGGATTACAGATTTACAGCTTTACTAATAATATTAATGTGTTTAATGGCCATCTTTTTAGAGCCAGGATACCTTCCTGGATAGATTATAAATAATATAAAAGGGAGAAACAATATGGCTACTTGTACAAACTGTGGACATGAATGTCACGGTAACAGAATAAACGAATTAAACGACACTATGGACAAAGGTTGGTGTTCAAAGGGTGACGGTTGTGATTGTAATGATTGTCAACATACTGGTGATTGTGAAGACGCTTAGTTTATTATTCATAGTATTATTAACTATCAGTTGTTCTAAAAAATATAACTTTTTAGAAAATATTGAACAACGAATGAAAGATGTTCAAACAAAAGAAAAAGTATTGACTGAAAATGAAAAAGAATTAGTCAAAAAAGCCACGGATAAAGAGTGGAACGAGTTGGATAAATAATTATATGACCACTAATAACACAATGAGTAGACAACCTACGGCACAAGATTATGCCTCTCCTACACAGTTTAGGTTTAACATAATCAAACTACCTAAGGTGGAATATTTTTGTACAGCAGTTAATATACCAGGCATATCACTAGGTGGTAACATGACACAAGCAACTACCTTTAAAGATTTACCAATACCTGGCGATAAACTATCTTATGAACCTTTACAAATGTCATTTTTAGTTGATGAAAATTTAGAGAACTTTCAGGAGATACATGGCTGGTTAGTTGGTCTAGGTTTTCCTAGAGATCATGCCGAATTTAGAAGTTTACTATCTTCAGGTAATGATAGATTTCCTACAAAGAATGCATCAATAAGTACAGAACCTGGAAAACAAAAATACGGAGCCGCTAATACAGGTGCTTCATTTTCAGACGCCACACTAACGGTACTTACAAGTAAAAACAATGCTCAATTAGAAGTAAGATTTAGAAATTTATTTCCTACTTCACTAACAGGACTAGACTACAATCAACAATCAACAGATGTCAATTACTTGACGGCAACTGTTACTTTTAGTTATGATATATACGACTTTGCTACAGTAGGGTCATCTACATCAAGCGTAACGACCTCTTAAACTTTACTTTTTAAGGTTTTTGTGATATAATGGAGATATTATGGATTTAGAACAATTACAAGACTTGGCTGATAAAAAGCTTAAAATAAATGATACAGAGTTAGACCTTGAATCATTAAAAACACCACAACTACATAACGAGTTTCTTAAACACTTAACTAAATTTAAACTTATGTTAAGTCGTGCTGAAACGGAATACAGTGTACTTAAAAAAGATAAATGGGAATACTATACAGGTAAGGCTGACGCTGCTGTGTATGCTTTAAAACCATTTGATCTAAAAATATTAAGAACAGATATAGACAAATACCTAGACGCTGATATTGATTTACAAAAGGCAAAACAAAAGGTAGATTACCTAGAAACTACTGTTGACTTTTTAGATAGAACAATACGACAAATAGCTAACAGAGGTTTTGCTATTAAGAACGCCGTTGACTGGCGAAAGTTTACCTCTGGTGCCATATAAATAGTTGAAAGTGAGATTATAATATGCAAACTACGAATAAATATATGTTCTATCAGTCAGCTATTGACGAAAAAACCTGTAAACAAATCATATCATACGGACTATCCAAAATGCAGGTAGCCGAAAACGATGGCTTTTCTAAAAACGCCTCTACCTTTGATGGTAAAGAAAAAGGTGGTATATCTTATAAAGGCGAAAAAACATCTAGTAAAATTATGGCCGCTGGTATGACTAAAGCTTCTATGAAAAAGAAAGGAATTGATGTAAGTAAAGCTTATGTTAGAGATAGTCATATATCTTGGTTGAATGACAAATGGATTTACGACTTGTTTCATCCATATGTAAATCATGCTAATGAAAAATCAGGCTGGAAGTGGCAGTGGAATTTTTCAGAGAACTTTCAATTTACAGTTTATCACGGACACAAAACAAAAGGTCAATTTTATGGATGGCACGCTGACGGACAATCTGATTGGCAAGGAGCTTATAAACCAGCCATTAATGTAGGTACAATAAAGAAACCTGATTACAGAAAAGCTGAAAGAGATGGAAAAGGAGAAATAAAAAGAGATGGAAAAGGTAATCCTATACCAACAAAAGATAAGATACCCTTTAGACCTAAAACAAATACATTAGCTCCAGGATATTCAGATAATCAAAATATGTGGGACAAAATTAGAAAGTTAAGTATGACAGTTAACTTAACTGACCCTAAAAATTATGCTGGTGGTAATTTAAAGTTTGACTATGGTCATCATCACGCCAAAAGATTTCATGTATGTAAAGAGATAAGACCTAGAGGTTCTATTATTGTATTTCCTTCATACACCTTTCATTGTGTAACACCAGTTACAAGAGGCACAAGATATTCACTAGTATTATGGAGTTTAGGATCACCATGGAAATAAAAGATACAGCAAAATTTTACAAGAAAAATAAATATGTTTTAATCAAAAACTTTTTATCAAAAGAACAAGCCGATTTTATATACAACTATGGTATTATAAGAAGAAATAGGGCGGCTATAATGAAACAATCTAAATGGAAAGACTATAGACCGGATATTGATGGCACCTTTGAAGATAAACAAGTGCCTGGTACATATTCTTGTTATTCTGACCCTATGATGGAAACTTTATTATTACAAGGATTAAATGGTATGAGAAAAATTACAGGTCTTAATTTGGCACCAACATATTCTTATTGGCGTTTATATAAAAACGGTGACGAATTAAAAAGACATAAAGATAGACCAAGTTGTGAAGTATCTACAACATTATGTCTAGGTTATAATAATCAGAATTTAAAAGATAAAAAGAAAGATTGGCAAAAATATAGTTGGCCAATGTGGGTAGATAAAACAGGTGGTGTTAGTAACAAAGGTGTACCAATACACATGGAGCCTGGTGATATGATTGTCTATAGAGGTTGTGAAATAGAACATTGGCGAGAAAAGTTTTTAGGAAATGATCACGCTCAGGTATTTTTACACTACAATAATTTAGATGGTCCTTACGGAACTAATTGTGTATATGATGGTAGGTATTCATTAGGTTTACCACCAGCATTTAAAGACCCTAAAAAATTACAAGCGATGGCAAAGGCTGACGCCGAATTACATAAACGAAGAAATAAATAAATCTTGTGACAGCCACCCGATATTTAATCATTGATAAACCAGACGAAGTATATCTAAAGATAGAAGCGGAAGCCGATATTAGACGAGAACTTGGTCAATACTTTACATTTGAAGTGCCTGGTTTTAAGTTTATGCCACAATACAGAGCAAGACAGTGGGACGGAAAGATTAGATTGTTTAGTTATGCTAATGGTAAAATTTATGCCGGTTTATATCCTTACATAGTTAAATGGTGTGAAGAAAACAATGTACAGGTTGTAGATGGTAGTAAGATCAAAGATGTTCCTGTAGATGAAAAACACATTGATGCATTTATAAAAGCATTAAAGATACCTAATATTGAAGTTAGAGATTATCAAAGAGAGGCTTTTGTACACTCAATAGTAAAAAGTAGATGTTTGTTATTATCACCAACTGCCTCTGGTAAGTCTTTAATTATCTATCTAATGTTAATATTTAATCTATTAAGACTTAAAGATAAGAAACAAGACAAGATACTTATTATTGTTCCGACCACTTCACTAGTAGAACAACTATTCAAAGACTTTAAAGATTATGGTTATAATAGTGAAAGAAATGTACATAAAATCTATCAAGGCCATGAAAAAGAAACAAACAAAAGAGTAGTAATAACTACTTGGCAATCAGTATATAATCTACCAAAAAAATGGTTTTCGGACTATGGTATGGTGGTTGGTGATGAGGCACACTTATTTAAGGCTATGTCACTTACAAAAATAATGACCAAACTAGATAAATGTAAGTATAGAATAGGTCTTACAGGTACACTAGATGGTACTAAAACACACAAGTTAGTATTAGAAGGACTGTTTGGTACAGTCAATAAGGTTGTATCTACAAGTGAGTTACAAGAAAGTGGTAAGTTGGCTGCCTTAAAGATTATCTGTTTAGTTTTAAAACATGACAAGGATGCCAGTCATATGTTAAAAGATAAGACTTATCAGGAAGAGATGGATTATTTGGTCTCAAATGAGAAAAGGAATAAATACATAAGAAATTTGACCTTATCTTTACAAGGTAATACTTTATGTCTATTCCAATATGTTGAAAAGCACGGCAAGATATTAAGAGAACTTATTGAAAAGAAGGCCGACAAACACAACATATTTTATGTCCATGGAGGAGTAGAAGCTGATGAAAGAGAAAAGATTAGAGAGATCACAGAAAAGTCCGATAACGCAATTATTATCGCTAGTTACGGTACCTTTTCTACTGGTATCAATATCCGTAATTTACACAATATTGTTTTTAGTAGCCCTAGTAAATCTCGTATAAGAAATTTACAATCAATAGGTAGAGGCCTGAGATTAAAAGATAATAACTCGGCAGCCACACTATACGATATTGCTGACGATTTAACATACAATGAGAAAGAGAATTACACCCTGGCTCATTTTAGAGAACGGATAAATATTTACAATGATGAAGATTTTGAATATGAAATCCATAACGTGGAGTTAAAGTAATGCAAAAAGTAAAAGTAATTAAACTAGATAACGGCGATGATATTGTCTGTGCTTTTCCGAAAGAACAGTTAGAAGAAAAAACCGGTTTGATTAGATTAGTTAAACCTTTATTAATTAAGTATGTACCTCAATTAACACCACAAGGGTTCAAAGACTATGTGGCTTTAATTAAATGGGCCGCCTATACGAATGATGAGATTATAACTATCCCAATAAAAAAGATATTGACGATAACAAATGCCAGTTCCGAAATGGTGAAATCCTTTGAGCATATGTCTAATGATTATCAGAAGCTGGAAGCCCCTAGAAAAGAAGATAACTATAGAAAAACAATGTTCTCTAAACAAGAGAATGCCAAGATCAATGAAATATTTGATGAGTTCAATGATGACTATGATGATAATGGTAATGGGCCAGGAACAGTCCACTAAGCTGGAGCTTATTCCTCAAAACGCTACACCGCTCATTATATTACAAGTTAAACAAAAAGTCAATGCTCCTTTAAATTAGAATGAACATTGACAAATACAACTGTTTATGTTATATTAATAATTATGAAAACAAAAAAGAAAAGTGAACATTATGTTAACAATGCCGACTTTCTGGAGGCCATGAAAGGCTACCGAAAAGAAGTTAACAAAGCAATAAAAGATAAGAAAGATAAGCCACTAGTTGGTAACTACATTGGCAGTTGTTTCTTAAAAATAGCGAATCACCTATCATACAGACCGAATTTTATCAATTATACATTTAGAGATGATATGATCTCCGATGGTATAGAAAACTGTTTACAGTACCTTGACAACTTTAATCCTGCTAAATCAAAGAATCCATTTGCCTACTTTACACAAATAATATACTTTGCTTTTGTAAGAAGAATACAAAAAGAAAAGAAACAAGTTACTATAAAACAAAAACTAATAATGGATAATAACTATGATGATATTACTTTACAACCAGGTGAAGACAGAGAGTTTAAAAATCAATTCAAAGAATACTTACAAAAGAATATGAGAATGGACGAACCTGTTAAGAAAGAAAAGCCAAAGGTAAAGAAAAAGAAAAAAGTAAAGTCATCTAAATTTTTTGCTTAATGATAATTAAAAATATTGTAATAGTCGGTGGTGGAACGGCTGGCTGGGCAACTGCTCACCATTTCCTAAACAAGACTTCAGACGACACAAAAATAACTGTAGTTGCTAGTAAAGAAATACCTATTATAGGTGTTGGTGAAAGTACAACTGGTCGTTTTAATGATCTAATTAATTTAACTGATAACATAACAGGTTTAAATGAAAGAGAGTTTTTTAAAGAAACAGATTCAACATTTAAACTAGGTATTAAACATACTGATTGGCACACAAAAGGTAAATCTTTTTATTCTCCTATTGGTGATAACTATTCAAATCATTATAAATTTCCACATGAAGATTATGATAATTATAGAATATATCATATAGCTGATAATAAAGACTATAATAAAACCTTTCAATCTCGTTTAATGGCAGAAAACAAATTACATTTTTTTGATAATGATAAGTCTGATATTTATGATAAAGTAAAACATATTCCAGTAGCTTATCATTTAGATACTTACAAAGTAGGACAATATTTAAAAAGAAAAGCCATTAACCTTTCTAAATGTAAATACATTGATGACCAGGTTATAGACTTTAAACAAGATGAAAAAGGCTTTGTTAAGAGTTTAAAAACAAAAAAAGGTAAAACAATTAAAGGTGATTTGTTTATAGATTGTACAGGCTTTGCTAAAGTATTAATTGATAAGGTTGAAAAGAATGATTGGATATCTTATGAAGATGGCCTACTAGTTAATAGTGCTTTAAATTTTAACTATCAACTAGAAGAAGATGAAGAAATTAAAACTTACACTCATGCTTGGGCTCAAAAATATGGTTGGTGTTGGGAGATACCTACTCAAAAAAGAATGGGTTGTGGTTATGTGTTTAGTGATCAATTTACAGATTTTGATAAAGCACATGATGAAATATCTAAAAAGATGAAACGAAAGATAGATGTACAAAGACAGATCAAATTTAAAACAGGTAGATTAAGTAAATTTTGGTGTAAGAATGTATTATCAACTGGACTTTCAAGTGCTTTTATAGAACCGTTAGAGGCGACTTCTATACATGCTACAATAATGCAAGTTACACACTTTATAGAAAACTATTTTAAATCAGATATGCCATTTGAATGTGAATTATTACATGAACAATATAATATTGAAATGGGCGATATGTGGGATAACATAAGAGATTTTATAGTATTTCACTATATAACTCCTAGAAAAGATACAGAGTTTTGGAAAGAGTCAGCCAAACCAGATAAATGGTCAAAAAGATTAACAAAATTAATGGGGTTGTGGAAACATAGAATGCCTAGAGAGATTGATTATGTAAGTGATAAGGCTAATAATTTTTACAATATAGGTAATACATTATGGTATCAAATAGCTATTGGTATGAAACTATTAGACCCTAAACTAGCAAAGCAAGAACTAGTAAATTATAATCTATATGATGAAACAAAAAACCTTTACAAAAATATTACAAATAATATTAAACTATCTATACCAAAAATGATAAAAACAAACGAGTATTATAAAAACTTATGAAACTAGCACTATTAAACGACACACACTTTGGTTGTAGAAATGACAACCCAGCTTTTATACAACATCAAAATAAATTTTATGATGAGGTGTTTTTTCCATATCTAATAGAAAACAATATAACAACGCTTGTACACCTTGGTGATGTTGTTGATAGAAGAAAATTTATTAATCATAATACAGCACACAACTTTAGAGAAAAGTTTTGGAATAGACTAGCTAATTTAAAAATAGACACACATATTATTATTGGTAACCACGATACTTACTATAAGAATACAAATGAAGTAAATGCCATAGAAAATCTAAATGTAGGACCAGATGTTAAAATATACACACAACCAAGAGAAGTAGAATTTGATGGTACTAAAATACAATTCTTACCATGGATTTGTGATGATAACTATGATGATTCAATACACGCCATAGACCACTCAAATGCTGATATATGTTTTGGTCATTTAGAGATAAAAGGTTTTGAAATGCATGGTGGTCATATGAACGAACATGGTTTAAGTAGAGATCAATTTAGAAGATTTGAAAAAGTATTATCAGGACACTTTCACAAAAAATCAGATGATGGTCATATCTATTATCTAGGTACACAATACGAAATTATGTGGTCAGATTATAAATGTCCTAAAGGTTTTCATATCTTTGATACGGCTACAAGAGAAATAGAAAGAGTTGAAAATCCACATAAGATATTTAAAAAGTTTGTATATGACGATACAAAATATGACTATACACACCAAAGACTTGAAAACTATGATAACTGTTTTGTTAAGTTAATAGTATCTCAAAAGACAAAAGAAGAAATGTATGGTAAACTTATAGAAAAGTTTTACAATGACATTAATGTACACGAACTAGTAATAGTAGAAGACCCTACTGATATTAAATCTTCCGTTAGAGATGATATATTGGATTCAGGTGAAGATACATTGACCTTTTTAAGAAACTATATTGATCAGGTAGATACTGATTTAGACAAACATAAACTAAAAGAGTTTGCTAAAGAGTTGTATGTGGAGGCCAGTGAATAATGCCTAAAACAAAACAACCTAGATCAGTTATAAAACAAGACATTTTATGGCCCACACCATATTGGTATACAATACTAGATGATTTTACAAAGCATGAAACAAGAGTTACTTTTAATGAAGACATGGAATCTTGGGTTTTAGGTCAAGTTAATTCCACCAAAACAGTTGTTAAATCTAATAGAGGTGGTTGGCAAAGTGAGTTACAAAAACCTGATGGTATCCTTGAACCATTAGTAAACAAGATAAAAGATATTTGTAAAAATATTAATTTAAATATACAAGAATTGGTTGTGCCTCAACTATGGGTAAACTTAAATAAAAAAGGTAATTGGAATACAATACATCAACATGGTAATTATCACTTATCAGGTGTTTACTATGTTAAAGTACCAAAGAATTGTGGTCAACTTGTGTTTAGAGATCCAAGACCAGGTGCCATAGGTAACACTTGTCTTAATAAGAGATTTGATGGAGGTGAATTTAGAAAAATAAACATAGTAGAAGGATTATTAATGTTATGGCCTAATTACCTAGATCACTTTGTAGAACCAAGTCAAACAGATGAAGAAAGAATATCAATTAGTTTTGATGTAATAGTAACAAAATGATAACATTTAAAAAGATAAGATATAAAAACTTTTTATCTACTGGTAATACACCAATAGAAATAAAACTAAACTCATCAAATACCACATTGATTGTTGGTACTAATGGCTCTGGTAAGTCTACCTTACTTGACGCTCTATGCTTTGTATTATTTAATAGACCATTTAGAATTATTAAGAAAGAACAAATGGTCAACACTGTAAATAATGGTGATTGTTTAATAGAACTAGAGTTTGATGTTGGTACAAAAAAATACCTAATTAAAAGAGGTATCAAACCTAACCTATTTGAAATTTACCAGGATGGGGAACTTGTAAACCAAGACGCCTCTAATATAGATTACCAAAAATATTTAGAAAACAATATAATGAGATTAAACTATAGATCATTTTTACAGGTGGTTTTATTAGGGTCTTCATCATACGAACCGTTTATGAAGATGAAACCTAGGTACAGACGAGAGGTTGTAGAAGAAATATTAGACATAAGAGTATTTGGCCTTATGGATTTAATATTAAGACCTCAACAATCAGAATTAACAAGAAACGTTACAGAATTAAGCCACAAATGTGATCTTATAGAATCTAAGTACGAAACAGAGTTAAAACACTATAACGCTATCTCCGACCTTAATATGAACGACCTAGATGGTAAGAAACGACTATTAGAGAAGAATGGTCAGGCCAACTATGACTACAATAGAAAGATTGATAAGATCAATGATGAATTAGAACGAGATAGAGATAGTATAAAAGATCAATCAAAAGAACAGGCTAAGATGACTAAACTATCTAAACTAGAGGCCAAGATAGAACAAAACATATCTACACACAAAAAGAACCTAGAATTTTTTAGTGAAAACGATAACTGTCCTACATGTACACAACCATTAGAACTAGATTTTAAAGGTGAAAAAATTAAACATGAAGAAGGTAAGTTAAAAACTTTAAACGAAGGTATGACACAACTATTGGCTGAGATAACTAAACAAGAAGAACATCTATTGGCCTTGGATAAAATATCTAAAAAAGTCTATGAGATGAATGTTGAGATGTCTAAACTACAAACCTCAGTAGAAGAATTAGATAAGTATTCAAATAACATACACGAAGAAATTTTATCTTTACAAAACAAACAATCAGATGGTAAAGATATAGTAAAACAATTAGAACAATTAAAATCTGATTTAGAAAATACTAAAGTTGAAAGAGATAAGATAATTGATCAACAAAAATATGTAGATGTATTAAGAAATATATTAAACGATAAAGGTGCTAAATCTCAAATTATAAAGAAATATGTACCTATTATGAATACACTGATCAATCAATACCTACAATCTATGGACTTCTTTATATCGTTTCATTTAGACGAGGAGTTTAATGAAACAGTTAAGAGTAGATTTAGAGATACCTTTAACTACAATAACTTTAGTGAGGGTGAGAAGATGAGGATTGACCTTGCTTTATTATTTACTTGGCGACAGATTGCTAAGATGAAAAATAGTGTAAACACAAACTTACTTGTATTAGATGAAATCTTTGATAGTAGTTTAGATGGTCAAGGTACAGACGACTTCTTTAAAATAATAAAGACTATGACAAAAGAAAACATCTTTATCATATCACACAAAGGTGATATACTATTTGATAAGTTTACAGACATAGTTAAATTTGAAAAATATAAAAACTTTACGAGGTTAAATCAAGCATGAAAGAACTAAAACTAATACCACCAAGCGATCCAAGAGTACAAACAGCAATAGCTCCTTTTGATGACACTATGTTAAAAGACGAAGGATTTAAAGATAGAAAAGAGTTAACTGAAAAGATGTATGAGTTAATGGCTAAGTATGGGGGCATAGGTCTATCTGCTAATCAAATAGGTTTACCTTTCAATATGTTTGTTATGGGCAACCACCCTAATTTAGAAAGTGGTATGAAACTTACTTGTTTTAATCCTATGATAATATCATCAAGTAAGGAAGAAGTTGTAATGGAAGAGGGTTGTTTAACCTTTCCTTTTTTATTTCTAAAGATCACTAGACCTAGAAAAGTCGTAGTAAAATATACAGATGAAAACAACGAACTAAAAGAAGGTCAGTTAGATGGTATGATGAGCCGAGTCTTTCAACATGAGTGTGAACATATGTTAGGTAGAACATTTACTGAACATGCTAGTAAACTAAAACTAGATAGAGCCTATAAAAAGGCAGAAAAACTAATGGATAAAGTACAAAAAGAGAAAGCATTGACAAAATCATAATTTTGTGTTACCTTATATACTATGAGCGATATTGAAAACAAATGGGTAGAAGATCAATAT
>TARA_R110001592_G_scaffold20761_9_pt1 | contig 11486 bp, 24 predicted proteins | sample TARA_R110001592 | Tara Oceans TARA_R110001592 (sample SAMEA4398387) | marine metagenome | biome: Polar Biome; feature: [SRF] surface water layer (ENVO:00010504); material: water (ENVO:00002006), including particulate matter (ENVO:01000060) such as... | depth 5 m | reverse complement strand
ACAACTAGGATGCTCACAGTTAAAGATCATAAAACTACTCCAGTTCTTGCGTGGATACTGCAACTGCATTTGACCATCCATCTTTAGTCCTTCCGGTGGATTGTAGTCATGCTTTACTACCCATACTGCTTTGTTTTTATCCTTAAATCCATTTTCAAATAGATGATATGCGTCTGTTAAAAACACCATATCACTGTCGCAAAACACAGCAAGTCCTTTGTAGTTGTTTAAATGTGGAATTAAAAAGCGTGTAAATGTAAACTCAGTACTTGCTAGTTTATCTACTTCACGCCAATAAACTTTTTGCTCTCGCAAATCATTTTGTTTAAGTGGAACAACATTTACAAATTCTTTGTATGTGCGTCTAAGAATACTGTGTTCACATACTTGGTATGCAATATCTTCTCGGCTATCCCAGCCTACATATATATTGTTCATAGATCGAGTTTCCTGTATAATAAATATAATAATTAAGTGCGTACATTATTTATTAGAGTTTTCAATGACAAAAATAGTTTTAGTTACAGGTGGATTTGATCCACTACACAGTGGACATATAGCATACTTTGATGCAGCAAAACATCTTGGTGATGAACTTTGGGTAGGCATAAACAGTGACGCATGGCTTGCTCGCAAAAAGGGTAGACACTTTATGCCTGCTGCAGAACGTGCAAGTATTGTCAGAAACTTAAAAATGGTTGATCGCACTATATCTAACTTTGATGACAGTGATGGCAGTGCTAGTGATGCAATACATCGTGCGCTTAACTTTGGTGCTCAACATATTATATTTGCAAACGGAGGAGACAGAGGTACTGATAATACTCCTGAACAAAAAGCATATCGCTGGTCACCCAACGTAGAGTTTGTGTTTGGTGTAGGCGGTGTGGATAAAAAGAATAGCAGTAGTTGGATACTTGAAGAATGGCGTGCGCCTAAAGTAGAACGTGCGTGGGGACACTATAGAAATTTATACAAAGGCGATGGCTTTCAAGTGAAGGAACTTGTTATTTCTCCACACAGTAGCCTAAGCATGCAAAGACATCAGCACCGCAGTGAGACTTGGAACCTAGTAAGCGGTTCAGCACATGTAGAGGTTAATACAAATAGTGGCGATCCACATGATGGCAGTCTTGTTAGAAAATTACACCCTAGTAATCCTATAGACATCCAGTGCAACACATGGCATAAAGGAGTTAACACAAGCGACAAGCCTGCGCATATTGTTGAAGTATGGAAAGGTCGAAGCGAGTTATTGACAGAAGACGATATTGAAAGGTGGGATAATGAAAGCAGGTAAAATTTGGGGGCAAACAGAACTAATACATGCTAACGGTGTACTAGAATTCCATCGGATCGAATACAAGGCAGGATATAAGTGTAGTGAACATTATCACAAACACAAATGGAACGGCTTTTTTGTTGAAAGCGGTTCAATGATTGTGCGCTGTTGGCAAACTGCTGACCAAGAAGGACTAGTAGATGAAACTCTTTTACGGGCTGGAGATTTTACACAAGTAAAACCTGGGCTAGTTCATCAGTTTGAAGGCGTAGAAGATGGCGTTGCTTTTGAATTATACTGGGCAGAATTTAGCCATAATGACATTGAGAGACGCACAGTGGGCACAAGCACAGAAAAGCGGCAAGTTCTTAAAGGATGAAAGAAGTTGCAATAGTATTTGCTGGCAATAAGTTTAGTAATCGGCATATAGAACAAAAACGTTACCAGTTAGACAAATACTGTAGTTTGCCAACAAGACTTACAGTGTTTACAGATGATCCTGCAAGAGTTACAGGCATAGGATTACGAGATACTCGTGCAGTGCTATTGCCTGATTGGTGGGATCTGACAGGTCCTAGACAAAAGTGGTGGTATAAATGTTTTGTGTTTGCAGGACTACGCTATGTTGATTGGATTGATGACGATGTTCTTTATTTGGATCTTGATACAATACTAACAGGTGATATTGCAAAGTTCTGGGACTATAAGCCAGGTAAGTTTTGTATACTACAGGACTTTAATCGTGCATTTATAGCAGAATATCCTGTAAGTAACAGTAGTGTAATGCGTTTTAATCCACAGGACAATAGAGAAATATTTGAATATTTTGATCAAAACTTGAAAGATACAGTACGAAGATTCAGAGGCGATCAGGACTACTTAACATGGTGGTTTAAGACACGCGAAAGTTACTGGTGGCCCAGAGATTGGGCTATGAGTTACAAGTGGGAAATACTGCATGGCGGCACAAAACATGGAGGAACTACTGTAACTTATCCAAATGATTACTTTCAACCTGACATAGAATGGCTTGATCCTCAGGATTGTAGTATAGTAGTATTTCATGGTAATCCAGATCCATGGGAAACGCATTTTGGTAACTTGCATACCTATTAAAAAGGTTGACACATCTCAAAACTGTGTTATATTAAAGAGTAAGTTGGAAATGAGGAGAGACTAATGCAACACGAAATTAAAAAATTGATCCAAGATATTGTTAAAGATTATGCTAACTGGCAGGGACTTTGTGCTGCAAATCGTGCAGACACTTGTAGCAAAGTGCAAAAAGACATGTTTGATCGTTTTAAGTCACGCATTGACTTTAAAGAAGGTAAAAAATATATTAAAATTTTTACTGAAGGCGGAAGCGTTTGGGGATTTGTTGTTAACACTGATAAAGATAACAAGTTTCGCAAAGGCGACATCCTTAAGGCAGCAGGATATAATGCTCCTGCCCGTAACGCTGCTCGTGGAAACATCCTAGACGGTGGTTACAGCATCCAGTGGACAGGCCCACATTACTTAAATTAGGAGACTACAATGATGGTTATGGATAAAAAAGAAAAAGACGCTTATAATGATGCAATGACAGAGTATTTTGCTAAAGGTGGTAAAGTTACTACTTGTCCTGTAAATGAGCGCACTGAAGGCTTAGTAACAAACATTTGGAAGCGCGGACCTGGTCGTCCTAAAAAGGCAGATGCAGAAAAAAGTGAAGAATAAAGGTTGACAGCCTGTATATATGTGCTAATGTAAAGAGTAAGTTGTTTTTGAGGAGTTAAACACATGCCACAGATTTTCACAGTTTTCCAAATTGTTATTGACAAACACCTTAGTGATCTTATCAACAAAGAAGGTTGGGATTGTCATCCAAAGGCAAAAGCCTACAAAGAAGCAATGTTGGACGGTGATATTCGCACTGGTGTAATGCATGATTGTTTTACTAAGGTAGCAGAAGTTGTTGCTGATGATTTGGATCATGTATTTGAAGTTGGCGCCATAGGTCCTGAGGATCGTATTACACGATTTGAAAAGATGACAAGCATTAGTGTTGGTAACATTATTGCAGATGCAGAGGGCAATTGTAGTGTAGTTGCTGACTTTGGTTTTACTCCTTTAGCACAAACGTTTCACAAGATGTTACTGAAAGAGGCAGCATAATGTATGAAGTATTTCTATGTGGAGTAGGCACTATTCCTAATCGCAAGTTTAACACTGTAGATGATGCAGTAAAGTTTGCTAAAAAGTTGAATAGAGATGCAACAATTTTTAAAGTGCGGGAGGCTTTTAATCCTGTCAAATGGGTTTTTGCGAGGCAATAATGGAAGTTAATATCACAGATAATGGTAACCTAGAACTGCTTGTTGACAAGTGGGATATAATTACTAGTATGTTGAGCATGGGATTTACCATTGCTCTTGTAGTTGTCGTTATTGTGGCTGCGGTTAAATTAGGCTGGCGGTACTGGCCCTGGGTGTTGGTTGCAGGCGCACTAGCATTTATGTTTGTATGAAACGAGGCAAAGCAAAAGATCCTGTTGCATATATAAAAGTTCGTATGAAACAGTTAATAGATGAATCAAACAAGTGTCATGATCCACATGATGCACAATGGTACAACAAATGCGCTAAAGAACTGCATTGGGTACTTAAAATGATGGAGAAAGATAATGGAACCAGTTGATCCAAGTAAAAAGCATTTTTATCTAAGTCTGCTTAAAAGCGCGATACGTTTAATGAGTTTTTATGTGCTTTTTGTTGCAGGCGGCGCTATGGATACCTTCCACGGTGACTTTATTCAGTTGGCAGCATTTGGATTAGCGGCGGCTGAAGGTATTGGAATTTTGGAGGAACTATAATGGGACCTTTCAATTTTGATCGCCAACAGCGTAGGGCAGAACTTGTTGCTAGTATCTTATTAAATAAAAAACTAGACAAAGATGCAAAGCGTATTTGGAATAGTCACTTAGCAAGACTTGCTAGAACTGAAGATGAATATAATGCTCGCGCAGTAGAGTTATATGGAGATAAGACATGGAATCGATCTATTGGTTTGGACTTGCTTACCTGGTAGGCACTGGATTTGGATTTTGGATTGGACGTAATTACGGTATTGCACAGGGCATTACGGTAACACTAGATACCTTAGTCGATGGCGGGTATTTAAAAACTCGTATTGATAATGATGGTGAAGTTGATCTTGTGAAACTAGATGAGAACGCCTAAAATACATGTAACATGGCCCGCGGGATGCTATGGTAGTTATATAATGCAATCAATATATGCATATAGCAATTTAAGTACACACACTGATATTATAATAAATCCCAACGGCAGTAGTCACGATGCTCGAGATAGCAAGGAAAGAAAAAAACATTTTACTTTTGATCACTTGCTATCAGAGCACAGTGATATAATAATTAGTCCTGTTAAAGGGCATGAATTGGATTATTTTGTTAATCAGTTTGTCAAAGCAGATCAAGGAAATATTCAGCAATTTTTAAAAAATATATTTCCAGACAAACATTGGAACGATGAAGAAGACTGGGCTATAAGAGAATGGATAAGTTTTTGGATATCAGATCTTTTAGCAACCGGCTACAAATATAATACCAATAGTGATATAACAACCGATAGTCTTTTTGATGACAATGAAGATGTATTCCCTCACGCAATAATTGGGTGTATTAAAAAACTAGGATTGTCCGTTAATGATGATGTTAATACTATTAAGACTAATCATGCAGTTTGGAAAAAACAACAACAATATCATAATTTACAAAAACGTTGTGATAAATGGATCGATGACATAGTAACAACAGGAAAAAATATAACCAGTCCTTGTTTGACTATAGTAGATGAGGCTTATGTACAAAATTGTTTAAGAAGTTTGGGTTACGAAATTCGTTGTTTTAAGTTAAATAATTTTCCAAAAACCAGTGATGAATTAAGATTGTTGTTATATAAGGAGATGCAAGATGACAAGGCTACCAAATCAAAAGATTGTTAACTTTGGCGCAGACTACAAACTTAGCATTGTAGATGAAGTTAACCACACTAACAAGTTTGAATGTGCTGTATTCTACAAAGAACATATGATAGAAATGCCAGGTATTACTGATAACGGTGATACTGTCACAAGGTTTAGAACAGCCTCAGATGTCGAAATGATTATGAAAAAAATGTTCTCAATCACAGGAAAAATGCCTATAAAAGGTTGACATATTCCTTATCCGTGCTACATTAAAGAGTAAGTTGTTTTTAAGGAGATGGAAATGGGTATGTCAAATTACGTTATGGACTGTGAAGAACAGTTTATGGATGAGGCAAACGCTGTGATTGGCGAATGTGATGATGTAAACGATCTGCTTCAAACAATGGAAGAGAATGGACATTTGCGTTTGCTAGAACATTTTTCAGACGGTGAAAAGTGTGGATTAGTAGATGAAATTTGGAATGATTTTTGGTCAGCAAAGGGAGAATAAAATGAACTATTCACAGGAACTTGAAGCAGCATTGAACGCTATGAGAACAATTACTGATACATCGGACATGCATGTATTGGCAAGCGAGTACAACAAACACATTACACTGCTTGGCAAGCGCAATGGCGCTGGCATTATCAAAGGCGACACTATCCAGTGGGAGTATGGTGGCTTGGTTAAGACTGGCAAGGTTCTAAAGGTTAATCCTAAGACAATTGAAGTTGTGAATGTTGGTGCAACGCCGTTTGGTGCAACACGCACTAAGTTGGACAAGTCAATGATTGTTGGTAAGGTTGCCGCATAATGGCACATGCTAGTGAAGTAATAGAAACACGGGGACACCCATTCGTGGGTGTTTGTTGGCCCGTTACGGGTAGCAAAGGCGATGCATACACAGTTGAAATGACCGAATATGGATTTGATTGTAACTGTGTTGCTTATCGTAAATGCAAACATATAAAGAGTGTGGAAGAAGGATTTTGTGACGCATAAACATTGGACTAGCATTGTCAGAGAAGTTTTTCCTAGAGCAGAAATACATGATGCTGCTCTAGTCTATCCTATCACGGATTATGGTTGGGATGTTGCCATACCAGAAAGTGTGGATGATTGCAACTTTGACGATCCACAGTATAGATTAGTTATTAATTTACAGGACATGTTGACACGTTATGAAGATCATCTAGTACCAGGTGAACTTACTAAACTACACCAACATTTTAAAAAAAATAATTTTCCCATGGAAAAAATCATTGTGTTTATTTGGCCCTTGGGTATTAAAAAAGACTGGCCCAATGACAGTTTTCATTTAATTGAATTTAGCAGTCATCAGTATGAGACTTGGTGTAGTTACAAAGACTCAGAAGATATACTACGCGAAGCCTTTGGCAGGGAGCATAAGGACTTTGAATATAATTTTGTATGCCCACAGCGTATATACAAACCACATCGTGCCGCATTGCAAAGCGCACTAGAGATAGGCAATGTAAGTTTGCAAACAAAGGGTATTGAACTAGCATATCCAAGTTTAAGTGTTGAGGAATATGATGACACTTATGATAATCTTGCTAACTTACTAGCAATGAGTAAGAACTATAATACTGCACTTTTCACTATAATTAGTGAAAGTCAGTTTACAGAGCAGTTTGGAATTATATCAGAAAAAACTTTTAATGCTATTGTAGCAGGACATCCTTTCCTAATGTGTGGGCATCAGCATGCACTTGAAAATATACGACACTATGGATTTATAACATACAATTATCTATTTGATGAAGCATATGATGATTTAGATAATGTAGTGCGTATGAAAGACATGATTGCGAGTAACTGGCACTTTACACAAGAAATAATGAGTGCGGTGGAAATGCAAAAGATATTTGAAGACTGTCAGGGAATAATTAATTATAATAGAGATTACTTCTTTGAAGAGTTTGGAGATCAACTAGTAAGCGAACTCCGTGTGGATTTGTTAAACTTATGGGCAAGATAGTGGACGTAATAGTTCTTGGAGATTGTGCAACAAATGGGAACAACACCATGGGCCATGAAATATTTGACGATCCAAATATTACCATGACTTTTAGTATTCAATATCATTTATTATCCAGCGAACATGCTATCAAATGGTTTTTAAAAAAAAGAAAGTCTCACTTAGTTAGAGAAACACTAAGGGTATCAAAACTAAAACAAATAGCAATTGAAGAATTTAACAAAGAATTTCAGATTGAAAATAAATTTCAAGGCGATTATCTCACACAGTGGTATCTTAAAGAAACTAATTCTGATATCAATGACTTTGAGAACTCCCAACATTTAAAAACTGCTGCAATAAAATATCTTAAACAAAGAGAATTAGCAAACTCCTGGGTTAATCTACTAGATTATCATCAAGGAACTATCTATAATTATAGTCTTAATGGAAATCATTTTGGAAATTATCTTATCCGTGTTCGTAAACATATAGAGCAATATGGGAAATTAAAATTGATATTGATCACTGATTATTCCCAAGATCACATCTTTACCTATGTAAAACATAGTGGTAAAAGTTATCCTAAACTAATGTCAGACTCCTATTTATATATGGATTACAATGATGAGTCAGTGTTTCCACAAGCAGTTTACGAAAAAAGAAAACAAAAATATATTAAAGAACGAGATCAAACACAAGAATACAGGGATAGAAAATCTAGAAGATACCAAAAGTTGTTGGAACGGTATCTAGACAGTGAAAATATTGCTTACAAATATATTCTATACAGAGACGAAAATTTCCAATTTGTTGAAGGAAAAGATTTCATTGACTTAAGATCAATTTTGAAATGTTGGACTACAGACAACAACGGAGAACCTTATCTTTGCGGTGAAAACTCTAAAAAGAAATTTGATACGCAGATAGATTGTGCTAAAATTGTACAAGAACATATTAATGAGTTGTGTGGAATATAGATGGCTTTACCTAGACAAAAGAAAAATTGGGATCAACATGCATCCTTGTTGTTTATGGAAAACCTAAACATGATGGTGCCATACTATTTGATGGCTAGTTATGCTTACTACAAACAAGACGATCCTATTTTTAGCGATGCATTTTTTGATAACATGGGCAAAACAATGCTGGAACGCTGGGATGATATTGAACACTGGCACAAGGAATATATTAACAAAGGCGATCTTGATGCAGGTACTTTTCTAGGCAAGTATCCAACTAGAGTAGAAGGCGCACTGCGTAGTTTGCGAAATGTTTAGTTTAGAAGATATACCTCCGCCGCAGGGGTTAAAACAATTAAGAGGTAAAAACGAAACACTTACTAGTTTACATAATCCAAACACTGGCTGGCCCATACGCACATATAGATTGCCTGCGCATATATGGCTGCAGGACGATTTAACATTTAGAGATGGTAAAGTATTAGAACTTGAAAAGTATAAAGAACATTATCTAGAGGATATCGAGCAAGTAATTTTTTATGTATGGCATAAAAATATTAGTGAGATTTATCCAGAACTAAACTTTGTATACTATCCTCGATTTCATTACGAACAGCGCAGAGGGTTGTATAAAGAATCAGATATTCCAAATAAATTTACATTTAATGAAGATAAGGATTTTATATTTTTGTGTTTAAATATGAATCGCAGACCGCACAGAGATAAAACTGTAAAATTATTAGAACACATGCCCAGTAGACTTATTAGTTACAAAGCACAGGGCTGGAATATATATGACCATCCAGGTGATTGGACAACACAGGACTATAATAATAGATCAGGTGCATGGGGCAATGCACAGAATTTACTACAACTACAACCAGTGTACAACCGTTGTGAATTTAGTGTTGTAACTGAAACTAGATACGATTTGCCCTATGATTTTATAACAGAAAAAACCACACAGTGTTTTGTTTCATTACATCCTGCATTATATGTAAGCAATCGTGGGCATGTGCAAGAAATTCGCAACATGGGGTTTGATGTATTTGATGATGTATTTGATCATAGTTATGATACAGTGGATGATGATAACAGAATAGATTACTTAGTAAACACTAATAGAACAGTGCTTGAACAAGGAATACCTAATTATGGTGACCTTAAGGACAGGCTACTAGCAAACAGGCGGCACTACTTGAATCCAAGTTGCCCACTGTACGAGGTAAAATAAATGGCTATACATGGAATGATAGACTTAGAAACGCTGGGAACTAGTCCAGATACAGTAATACTTACTGTGGGTGCAATTAAGTTTGATCCGCTTACAGATGCACAACCCTATGCGGATATGTATCACAGATTGAATGTAGATCAACAAACAGATCTAGGACGTACAGTTGATGATAGCACTATTGAATGGTGGGGCAAACAGGATGCAGAGATCTGGGAGGAAGCACTGGGCGATGACAACCGTGTGGATATTGATGACTTTATCAGGGACTTGCAGAAGTGGGTAGTGGGAGTAGACGTAATATGGGCTCAGGGATACGGATTTGATATTACAATACTAGATGATTTACTACTGAGCAAGGGACATAATAAACCTTGGAACTTTTGGAATGTGCGTGATAGTCGTACATTGTTTCAACTTATGCCACAAGATCCTCGTAAATCAATGGCATTTGCCGCACACAATGCACTAGAAGATTGTAAAGCACAAGCCAAATGTGTGCAGTATTGCTATCGGGAATTAGGAATAGTACGAGCATGATAGTAATTAACGGAGATAGTTATTCAGATCAGTTTTACTTTGATGATACGCCTGAAGTAAAGTGGAGCAATATTATTAATGCTGACCATAATTTATCAGTGGGCGGTAGTAGTAATGATAGAATTTTTATTACTACACTGGATTTTTTGGCACACACTAATCCAGATGTACTAATTATTGGCTGGAGTAATTATAGTAGATGGATGAGAACAAATGACCAAGGTACCATTGTTAATTTGCCTCACCATGAAGATCCATGTACTAAATTCTTTCCAAACAGATACAGCCAATTTAAAAATACACTAAACTATATGTATCTGCTGCAAGAACATTGCAAGCACACGGGCATAAAACTTATATACTTTATGAGTGTTATTAATAGAGAAGATATAATGCGTGATCTACCTTTATGTGTTAAAACTGCAAATTATTCAAAAACGGATCCTGTTATGGAACAAAAAGGATTTAACTTTACACTTAACAGGACACGGGAACTAATAGATAAATTAGATCCTAGTATTTGGATTAACGATCAAGTATTTGATAGTATAGAGGATACAACCAAACATCTTCCCACAGTTAATGAAATTGATATGCATCCCGGAGTAGAAGCAAGCAGAGAACATGCTAGAATTATTAACAAAAAAATACAATCAAAAGGTTGACACATCCTTATACTGTGCTATTATAAAGAGTAAGTTGATTTTGAGGAGAGACAAAATGTTTGCAGTTGGTGATATTGTTAAGTCGGGAACAATGTTTGGTATTGTTACCAAGGTGACACCTAAATTTGTTTGGATGCACCGGGGGTTGTTTACAACATACGGTAACGAATATTTACTTAAACAAACCAGTGTAGAGAAGTCTTCAATTGCAGAAGCCAAAGAGTATTATCCTGCTTATTTTAATAAAAGTCTGTATAATACTTTTACTAAAAAGGTTGACATTGCCGCATAAGATGTTATAATATCCTAGTAAGTTTAATAAATGATTTGGAGAGAGACATGTCATACGTTCTAGTAAAAAGCGGAGAGTACAGGAACCGCACAGTTGAGAATACTGTTTTCCCTGTTATTAAGAATTTTCAGTTTGGCGCAAACGGCGGATACATTACAGTTGATGGGTCTAGTGTTTTTGGTGCGGAATTTCCAAAAGTACGCATAAAGACTACACAAGATCAACTGGATTTCGTCGGACAAGATGTTTTCAACAAGCAAGAAAACGTTAAGGTCGAGGTTGCTGCCTCTTCTTCATTCACAGAAGCACAAGACAAGGAACGCATGGGTGAGATAAGCCAGCGTTTTGAGATACTTGATCAAATGACCAAGTCGCTTGTTGCTAGTGATATTCGTGCGCTTATTGTAACAGGCCCTCCGGGTGTTGGTAAGAGTTATGGTGTAGAAGAAGAACTTAGCAAAAGTTCGCTCTTCGGTGATATGACTAACCAAAGACGCAAGTATGAAGTAGTAAAGGGTGCAATGACTGCACTAGGACTTTACGCTAAACTATATGAG
>TARA_R110001592_G_scaffold57536_1_pt1 | contig 11489 bp, 9 predicted proteins | sample TARA_R110001592 | Tara Oceans TARA_R110001592 (sample SAMEA4398387) | marine metagenome | biome: Polar Biome; feature: [SRF] surface water layer (ENVO:00010504); material: water (ENVO:00002006), including particulate matter (ENVO:01000060) such as... | depth 5 m | reverse complement strand
TCACCGGGGGCGGGTGGTTCGCTTACTGGCGTTTGACTGCGCATCGCGCGTGCGAGCTGCAAGGATTCCTGAGCAACGGCGGCCTGTGTCCATGGTCCATAGAGTGTGGAGGCACCCTCATATTGCTGCGATGAATATTCTTCGCGTGTGGTGAGGTAGTGAACGTAATCGTTAACCAGCCCGGCAATGACTACGGTATCAATGCCAATAGGTGCTAGCTCCTCTAGTAATAGCCCGCGTATGCGGCGTGCCGACATGGTGGTGACTTCCCAGGGCAGGCCTAGTAAGGCCAGATTACCCACCCGGAATAACTGAATCGGTAATTCCGTGCCACCGCGCGGCAGCAAGACGGGTTTTTCGGCTTGGCAGGAAAAATCGCCTAAGAACAATAGCGCGTCCCTAGCGTTGCACATAACAGCCGCTGATAGGATATGACCTGGAATTAAATCCTCGGGCCAGCTACCGGGAAATCCTTCTAATCGCGCTCCCGCCAGCGTCTCAATATCGTTTAGAGCGGCTTCGAGTATGGCGGGATCGTCACTGCACTTCAGCCCTTCCTGGGTGGGTCCTGGGCCGTCTTCTGCACCGGCGCCAAAAGAGGTGCCAAGAATACCGTCACAGGTTTTCTTTACCGCCTCATCCAGCTCAGCGGGGTGTTTCAAACTTGCCAACACCACCGGGTCATCGACCGTAATATTGGTGATGGGGATTCGCAAAAATTGATAATCCACCGGCCCATTGACTACCTTGCCGGTGCCGTAAAGTTCGATTGCTCTTGCCAATTGTTTGATCCCCGAAATGGCATTGGCGTCGAAGTCGTTTTCACCGCCGCCACGTTTGGGGCTGGGGTAGGGAAATTCTTCGATGGCTATATTGGGTGAGGCATCGCCTTCATCTGCCTGGGCAAAAGCGCCCACGAAGGTGCCTGTGGCTGGATCTGCGCGGTAGTCGGTTCCCATTAGGCGTTCGAAGCCGAGTGAGGCGTAGCCTTTTACATCGCCACTCACGTATTTTTGAGCTGGACCGATGACGGTGGGGTGTACGCCAAACCAGTTAATCAAACCGGCAGCGCTGCCGTCTTCACGATTCAGTTCAAGCTGCACCATACGCTTGTTGACCTGAGTTTCTTCATTTCGCGCGTTTAAAAACAGGTTTCGCTCCGCTTGGGTATTTTGGGCGTAGGCGGGTTTGGAGCGATTTATATTGGCATTCAGCAATTCACCTGAAGACAAGTTGATAGCGGCTGGTTCGGGATTCGCCAACAGATTAGCCTGCGCCTTGCTAATGGCTTGAACAATGCCGTTAGTGATAACGGCTAGACCGTTGCCTATGCCGATCAGTCCTGTGCCGGGGTCTGAATGGGTATGGGTAACAGACAGCATAATGTTGTTCGCGTTATAGAGGGTGTTCAGCTCTTCGTCGGCGGCAATTTCTGCTAGAACAGCGTTGCGAAGACTGGCGCTCATCAGCCCAGTATCAATGGAAACAAACATCACCCGCTTATTGTTGCAGGGTGAGGCAATGGCAAAAGCACGGGCGTAAACGCGAGAGTGAAGAGCGCTGAATACTTGCTGTGGATTCACCCAGGCGAGGCTGGCGGTGTCGGCGATGGGCGCAGTGATGTCGTGTAGACCAGTGCCGACCAAATACTCGGTGTTACTGGAGCACTGCGCCGCACTGCCCAGTGCGGCGCTGACGTCCACTTCTAATTTTCCCGGAGCGTCCAGACCGTCGCCGACCAATCGACGCGGGTCATCTACCACGCATTGCGCGCCTTCCTCGTTGACGAGTTGTGATCGGGTCTGGGGGGCTGCCGCATTGCCATTATTGCTACTGCTGTCGTTACAGGCGACTAGCGCCAAGCCGCAGAGCATAACTAATGCGGGTTTGATCAGTATCATATGCTACACCTGATATTTTATTGAAGTTGTTATATAGCTGGGGTGTGTTATCCCAACTATAAAAATCCGTGCGGCTCGATTATAGCCTGTTGCAGAGTGACTCCAAACCCGGCCGGATAGCTTTAGCTACAAATATACCTGCGCAATAAACGTATCAGAGCAATAAACATACCAAGGCTAGGCGCGAGACCGCGCCGCTAAGACGCTATAAAGATGCAAATAAGAAAAATAAGCATTATTTGGCTGCTTAACGTGGAGGAGACGGAGGCATCACCTCCATGAACAAGGCTTAATTACACTTGCAAACCAACTGGTCGGTCGTGTAGGATCCTGCAGATACAAAATAAGAGTATTGGAGTAGTGCCCCCGTGCAATATCTGTTGAATCGTATCCAAGACTGGCTGGAAACAGTTCCCGAGCAATCAGTGCGCTGGCGCTGGTTAATCTTACTTGTGCTGATTAGCAGTCTAGGTCTGTCGATTTGGGGTGTGATGACCCGAATGACCTTGGATATGTCTCCAGAAGTTTGGTTTGCAGAAGACGCTCAGCCCGTTTTGGTAAGAAACGCCTTTCGTCATCAATTCGGTAGCGACGAGGACATTTTTATTGCCTATAAGCCCAAGTCCGGCGATGTGTTTTCTGCCGACGCTTTGCAAACACTGGTTCAGTTGCACCGGGATATCGAGAATAAATCAGCAGCTATCACCCTGGCAGATGGCAGCAGCAACCCCTTTAATCGCATTATCCGCATCGACAGCCTATACAATGCGCGCTATCAAATAGCCGATGGCGACACGCTGATTTCCCGACCACTGATTGGTCACGACTTTCCTAGGACTGAAGCTGAGCGCGAAGCCCGACGCGATATAGCATTGGGTCAAAAAAGCTTTGAGCGAATGTTTTTCTCGCCGGACTTCACTACCGCCGGAATTCGTTTGAAAACCAATCTAGGCGCCATGCTTAAGTCTGATGGTCTCTCAGAAGAAGTGGCGTCTGATGATTTGCTGAGCAGCGGTGACTTCATGCTGGACATTGGTGCAATGGACGCACCATCTGTAGACGCCGCGCCAGAGGCTGCGAAATTTTTAGAAGAACAAGTTCTTAATTACGCCCAGGTCGTTAGGGCAATCAGGGAATCCCTTGAGGACCCCAAGTACGCCGATTTTGAATTTCACATAGCAGGCAGTCCTTCTCTGATGGAGTTTTCTATGAACTCTATGGAGCAGGCAAGCGGCCTGATCAGCCTGATGATACTGCTGATAATCGTGCTGAGTTGGCTTAGCTTTCGCTCCTTTAGTGCAGTGGTATGGCCGCTGAGTATTGTGTGTATCTCTGTCGTGTGGGCGGTGGGTCTTGGCTGCTGGCTGGGCCTGTCCTACACCGCTGTCTTAGCTCTCACTGTTATGCTGGTAATCGCCGTTGGCGTCGCAAGCTGTATCCACGTACTTAATGCCTACCTCCTATTACGACAGGAGAGCCATAGTCATGAGCGCGCCATGGCGCTGTGCTACCGGCAAACAGGCACGCCGATTCTGCTGACCTCTCTTACTACCATGATCGGGATGCTGTCGCTGACGCTGGCCGATATGCCAATTATGGAGGTGTTCGGCATGGTCTCAGCCTTTGCCGTGCTGTTCTCTGTGCTGCTGGTATTATTTTTACTACCACTGATGCTGCATATTTGGCGCCCCACGCACAGGATTGCTGTTGCCCGAGCCAGACAATCGAAAATCCAGCGGATTTTTAATATTGAAGCTTTCTTGGGCAAGGTTGCAGAATTTACTGAGCGTTTCTCCAAGCCTATCGTGATTATTTATGTCGCCGCCTTTATCTTACTGATATACGGCGGCACCAAGGTGGCTATCGACTCCAACTACGCCGAGCAAGCTCGCGAGGGCACAGACTTACGCAATGCAATGAATGTGGTCGACGAAAAGCTGATGGGGGGAATGGCGCTAGAGATATATCTTAATTTCAATCATCGCGACGCCCTTAAAGACCCCGTGGTACTCAAGGCTATGGATGAATGGGTTAATGACCTTAAGCGCGATTACCCCGACAAAATTGTGAAAACCTTTTCTCTCGCCGATGTGGTTAAAGACTCTAATAAGGTTATGAACCAAGGCGATCCCAAATTTGAAGTGATCCCCGACGATCCGCGAATGGCCGCGCAGCTTCTTTATTTGTTTGACAGCGCCAATTCAGCAGACCGCCGTGCAGTAGTTAGTGATGACTACAGCCATGGGCACATCAGCTTTATGTTGAGAAACGCGGGCTCCTATGAATACACCGACATGTTCGAGCGTATTAACGACGATATTGCCAATCACTTTCCGCAGTTGCATGAGCGCTATCCCGATATGGAAATGAAAGTGACGGGTTCCTTCCATCTCATCATGGCACTTTTTGATCTTGTTATTACCACCCAGCTGAAGAGCTTTGGTTTTGCTTTAATTGCCATCAGCGTCGTCATGATGATCAGTCTAGGCAGTATTCAGTCCGGCTTAATCTCTACGCTTCCCAACCTAATGCCCGCTGCATTTACCTTCGGTATTCTGGGCTGGCTGGGGGTTTCTTTAAATGCTGACACCCTAGTTATTGCGCCAATCATTCTCGGTATTGCTGTTGATGACACCATCCACTTTATCAGTCACTACCGAGAGTCCTGGATCAAACACGGCGATGTTCGCAAAGCCATGCATGAGACCCTGCGCGAAGTCGGTCAGGCGGTTATCTTCACCACGCTGATCTTGGGTTTCGGCTTTGGTGTTCTCATCTTCTCCAGCAATATGGGACTGGCTAAACCCGGCGCCCTTGGCTCGGCGGCAATCTTTGTTGCCCTGCTGTCTGATTTGCTGTTCCTGCCGGCGCTGATCTACTGGTTCAAGCCTGAACTGGGACGCGACAAGGCTCTGCAGATTCGACGCTCAGCACAAACCCACCTCGGCACGCTAGAGTCAGGAGGCTCACAATGATAAGAACCCTAGAAGCGTTATTCGCGAAACCTATTGGCGCTCACATTATATGTGGCGTTCTATGCACGGCTGGTTTTATTCACCAGGCCAGCGCCGCCGATGATGCTCAAAGTATCATGGATAAAGTGGATCAGCGGCAGCGCATGGTTGCCAATGGTTCGCTGACTAAATCGGTGCTCTCCAGCTGTAAATTCACCATGAAGAATAAACAACTGGCTTGCGCCGAAACACCTCGTACTAAGGTTTTGGAATCAGCCTCTAAGCAATACGGTGAACACCTCAAAGACAGCCGGGGTATTTCCATTCTGATTGACCCGGCCAGTGAGCGCGGCATTGGGATGCTCACCTACAGCTACGACGATGACAATCGGGACACTGAATCTTGGCTTTACCTCTCAGCCCTAGGCAAGGTGAAGCGGATGGCCAGTGGCAGTGGCGAAGACCAAGAGCCGGTGTCAGTCTTTGGTTCCGAGTTCACCACCGAAGACATGGAAAACGGAAAAACCGACGAATACAGCTACGAAATCCTCCAAGAGGGGCCCTTTGGCGACCGCCCAGTGTGGGTGATTGAATCCACGCCAAAACCGGTGCGCGCTGGTAAAACCGAGTACAGCAAGCTGCGATTCTGGATCGACAAGGAACGCTTTGTCGCTCTAAAGGCGCAGACCTTTGATAAGCAGGGCAAGGTCTTCAAACAGATACTATCTAAGGATATTGAGGAAATTAACGGCCTGTGGATTGCCCGGGACGTCACCTTAATTAATCTGCAGACTCGGCGCCTGTCGAATATGAAAACTGAAGCAATTGCCATGGGCGTTGAGATTGATGATGAATTTCTAACCCAGCGTACACTTACAGATTTCGCCTTCCGAGAAAAAAGTCTTCAGGCGCTGCGTAAGCATTTCCAATGAGTAAGCACGTGACACAGCAAGTTAAAACGCTGGCGGGGATGGGACTGGCAATATTGCTGCTACCTCACTCAGTTAGCGCGCAGACTGGGGACTTACTGGGTGGCGACGATTTTCTATTTAACTCCAGTGAGATCGATAGCGTTGAATCCCACTGGAGCGACGGCCTAAAAACCACCCTTGAGCACAGTCACACTGAGACAACAGAGGCAACGCGAGAGCAGCGCAGCCATCTGCGTCTAGAATTTGAGACCGGCTTTGCCGGCGGCTGGTTTATTCGCTTGGATACTCGCTACCGCTATTTTTGGTCAGAAGATCGCCTCGCTGAAAATCGTGGCAATTATGGTAAGAACGAATGGCAGAATGCCTGGCTGCAATACAGCCACAATAGTTGCGCCGCTAAAGTGGGGCGCCAAACCCTGATTTGGGGCAAGGTGGAAGGCACCTTCGTTACTGACATTATCACCCCCTTCGACTATACCGAGCAGCTGCTAACCGATTTTGGCAATGTTCGCGAACCTCAGGATATGCTGGTTGGCGACTGCTTCTTCGGTGCAGATCAAGTACAGCTGTTCTTCACCCCAGAAGCAAAAACCGATGTGCTGCAGCACGAGCCGCTTGCCCTAAGCCTCGCCCCCGGAGCACCGCCTATCTCACTTGATGTTGATGCCGGCCAAGAGTGGGGCCTGCGATATAAATGGTCACGAGAAGGCTATGATATAAGCGCCATGTATGCGCGATTATTCAGCAACACACCGACGCTAGTCATGGCGCAGGGCGCGCAGCTACCCACCGCTGAGCTTAGCGAATTCGATATGTACGGCCTTGGCGTGTCCATCGCACGTGGCCGTTTATTAATTAAGGGTGAGGCCGCCTTTAAAACCGAGCAACTCGTCTCGCTAAGTAATGAAACTACTGATCAAATTGACGTCGCCCTAGGCTTTGAATACACCACCCAAGACAACCACGCCGTTAGTGCCGGTCTGTGGTCGCGATATCAAGATAATGATGTGGTCGAACATCAACAGATTGGCGGTGCTACACTTAGCTGGCGAAAGCCCTATCTCAATGATAATTTAATAATGAGTCTATTGGGTAACTGGGCCTCGGAGCCGCGCTTTTTAAGTCTCACAATATTTGCGGAATACCAGTGGGATGATTACTGGAGCAGCTCACTCGCCTTGGGCACTGCCAGTCTCAGTAAGGCAGCACAGACCATCCCGTTTTTAACGACGGACGACTATGTCACGGCCGGAATAAAATATGAGTTCTGAAGAACGGCGTCAACAGATCATCGACGGTGCCACAGAAGTACTGATCGAAAAGGGCATTGTTGCTAGTCGCATGAACGACTTTATCGAGGCCTCCGGCCTCAGCAAGGGCGGGGTATATCACCACTTCTCCAGCAAAGAAGAACTGATGATAGGGGTGCTAACGCACTTGCTGGTGATAAATGCGGAGTCCATGCAGGCTATCCCTGACACCGGCAGCGCCCGCGAACAACTTATCTTGCTGTTGCAAGAATACGAGAAAGTCATCGCGTCTCTCGCGCAATACAATCGCTTGCTTCTGGATTTCTTTGTTCTGGCGCCCCACACGCCCGAGGTGAGCGAACTTTTTAAACAGGGATACCTGTCCTTTCTTGCTAAACTTTCAGGCTTGATACAGCAGGGCATAGACGAGGGTGAGTTCAAAGCCTCCACCAACCCTGAAGCGATTGCCCGCGGCCTACAAGCCTTGTACGACGGTATGGGGATGACCATGATGGTAGTGCCGAATCTGGTGAGTTTTCCCAGTGATGCCAGCGAGACAGCCATGACAATTATTGCTGGTATGTGCCGTTAATCTAAAAACCTTTCTGACACCTTGATTTTTTATGCTGCGAATTTCGAAAAATGTTCACTCATGGCGGCAGCAGATAGCAAATTGACTTGCGCCTTTAATTTCTTTTATTTACAAAAGAGTAAATACTAACTCGAGGATTAAAATAAATGACGTTAATTATATCTTCAAAGCAGCTCGTTCAAGAAGCATCTGCAAAAATCAAAACCTTATCGCTTGAAGAAGCTAAGCTTCTATTAGGTAAGCCTGATGTTCAATTTGTAGATATCCGCGATGTTCGGGAACTCCAGCAAGAAGGCACGATTCCCGGCGCCTTCCATGCACCTAGGGGTATGCTCGAATTTTGGGTTGACCCTGACAGTCCGTATTTCAAACCGGTGTTCGGTGAAGCTAAGCAGTTTGTGTTTTTCTGTCGATCCGCTTCACGCTCTGCACTTGCAAGCGCAGCATTGCAGGATATGGGGCTGAAAAATGTCGCTCATATTGCCGGCGGCTACAGCGCATGGAAGGAGTCTGGTGGGGATATTGCTACGCCAGAAAAGTCGCTTTAAAGCTCGAGTGAAATAGCCCTTATTAGCTCAAAACTCATGCTCCATCCCTTTGTATTTTTCAGGACTTGACTGACGCTTGTTGATCCACCCATAAGGTTTACGCTTTGGCCAGCGTATGGTAAAAATTGGCGCTGGCCACTTTATGTTGCAAGAGTATTGGCGTGCGAAACCAAAGGTCAGTATTGCTAATAGGCGGACAGTCAAAAAACCGAATTGGATGGAGATTGGTAGGTTTTTTTACAGCCTCGTTATAACGCTCAGGTGCTGCGTTTGATATCGCGGTAAAAATTTTCATGCGAACCAAGCGCCATTAATTCAAGAGTCAGCGTGCCATCATTAAAACTGTATCCTAATAATGTCGGATGTTTATTCATTTTAAATTTGTGCATGCGCAAAAAAGACAAACCGCCTTTTTTCTGCTCGCCAAGAGCTGGTTTTACCATTAGTTCTTTAATGGCGGCGTCTAGGTCTTTCTTTTGGTTAGGCTTAAGCTTCTTTACGGCTTTCTTGAAGCTCGGTGTCTGTAAAACACTGGCTGCTCTAACCAAAATCGTAGCTCTCCAGCTTTCCTGCTTCTTTCTCAGCTTGGGCAATTATTGCTTGCTTAACAAATTCATACGGCAAATCAGGGTTGTCTTCCATAATTTCACCAATTTTGGCCCAGTGTTCAATTTGCTTAGGTGGTGTTCGGTTCAGTGCCCTCGCCATAATAGTGGCTTTATCAATAAGGTCTCGATCTAATCTTATGCTGGTAGTTGCCACAGCCATATCCTCTTAAGGGTCAATATTGCCCAATTGTAGCAATCCACCACAAATGAGGCACGTTGCAGCATGCGGCACAAAAAACCTGCGGCTTTTCCGCGCACTTGGACTTCCCCGAGTAATCTAGACAACTCAGCGCTATTCTGTGAGCACAGGAGGAAGTCCTATGAGTAATCAACGTTACACACCAGAATTTAAAGACGAAGCCGTTCGTATTGGCTTTTTCATACCGCATGTCCTAGCCCGGTAAAAAGCAGGCAGATTAATACTCCATTACATTTTCGCGATCCTTCACGAAATACACGTCGCTTACCCGAGCGAAGTTTTTACTGTGCGACAAGGGATATCATAATATTCAAGCTTTCAAATATAAAACCGATTGACGGTCGGTTTTGTTGGGGGCACTATAGTCAACTTCTGCAAATCTAGGCCGAATGTGACATGCAATTGGGAAATTTGGAAAAGTTGGTTCTTCAGTATTTTTGGGATACTGATGAGGCAGACGCCAAGCGGGTACATCGCGAGCTAGCGGATAATGCAGTAAGGACGTTGAATACGATCCAAAGTACTCTCGACCGCTTATACAAGAAGAAGCTTTTGTTTCGTAATAAGTCAGGTCATGCCTTTATTTATCGCGCAGCTATGGCCAAAGATGCTTTTCTGGCTCAGTTGGTTCGCGAGGTCGCTGCCGATTACACTGATAATGAAGACACGCTGCTGGCTGCGTTTAGTTCACTATCAGCAGAAATGACCGAAACCCAATTGCAGGCATTGGAATCGCTTATTGATCAGCGCCGCGCCAGCGATAAATCGGGGAAATAAGAATGCTTGTCGGCGGCTATGCAATTGCCCTTAATAGCGTATTTATTGCCGCATCAGTGTTTTTCTACTGTGTACTTGCGCTATCGCTTGTGGTTCGCACAAGTGAGGAGTGGCGGATACAGTTATCGGCAGGCGCACGACAATGGGTACTTTGGGCAGTTGTTTTAATGCCGTGGTTCGTTGCGCTAAGTGTTACCGCGGTTGTTTTGAAGCCAGATTTTGTCGCCGCGATGCCGACATGGTTCAGAGCGCTCAGCCACTGGCACCATATTAACGTTTTCCATATTTATAGTTGGCACAGTTTGTTAGTACTTCTGTTTGTCGGCATCGCGTTAAATTCAGTAATACGTCATGCCCGTCAATTCTTAGGTCATCAAACTACTCTAGCTAAGTTGCTTAGTCTTGATGCTTTTATTGTGCGCGGAAACCGAGGTTCAACAGTAATATACGCGGTCACGGCTGGTCTATTGCGACCTAAAGTCTTTATTAGTCCCGCCTTGCAAGCAAAGTTAAATGACGCTGAAAACGATATAGTGTCTCGGCATGAGTTTGCCCATCAGCAGCGTTTAGATCCCTTACGGAAGTTGTGCTTTTCTTTTCTCGTGGCGTTTTATCTGCCGTTTATAGGCAATTCATTGCGCCGTGAGTTTTCTTTATGCCTTGAACTGGCTGCCGACGATTATGCGGCTGCTGGCGGATTGGGGGGAAGTAATGTTGCCAGTACAGTAATCAAGTTATGCCGCTTGTCCCGTGGTCAACATCATTTCGCTAACCCTTTACCTTGTCATTTTTACGCGTCTGAAATTGAAGCGCGTGTTCATTACCAGTTGCGTCCCGAACGAGGCCGTGGTTTTCCCTTATCGTTGTTTACTGTATTGCTGTGCGTACTTTTGGCTTCCTGCCTTTTGAGCGTGGATAGTTATCATCACGCGGTTGAAGCAATTTTTAGTCATTGAGGCTTATTTATGCATGTTTTTAGTCTGTTTAGAGCACCAAAAAAACCGATTGCGAATCGGTTTTTTTGGTGCAAAGTAATTACCTTATTGCCACTTTTGTTGCTTATACCGATGGTGTCTCTAGCGGAGACTTCATTAACACTCAGTCAAGCTATTCAGCGTAGCTATGCTAATCATCCAGAGCTTCGGGCGTTTAGTTATCGCCAAGCTGCTGCCGAAGGAATGGCTCAGCAGGCTCGAATTGGGAGCCGGCCCGAACTTGGCTTAAGTGTTGAAGATGGATTTGGCTCCGGTGACTACAGTGGCGCCGACAACCTTCAATCGACCCTTAGCATTAGCTGGGTCTTAGAGGGTGACGTGCTGGAACAGCGCGGACGTAGCGCCGATGTGCAAAACCAACTTTTAAGCGATGAACAAGCGATAAAAAAGCTGGATGTCGCCGCCGAAACGGCGCGTCAATTTCTCACGGTAGTCGTCTATCAGCAGCGAAAAGTGCTCGCTGCAGCCGCTAGAGCGCAAGCAGATTCAGTGGTTAAAGAACTATCGAAACGAATGGAGGCGGGAAAATCGCTGCTCGCCGACAAGCTTCGTGCTGAAGCTGAGTTAGCCCGGGCAGAGATAACACTCGAAGATCTCGATCATGAAATTCGCGGCGCTAAACGGATGTTGGCGACCCAGTGGAGCGCGCGACAACTCGATTTTGATACCGCTTCAGGCTCACTCAGCATTGCTGCAGTTAAGCTGAATTACGAAGAACTGGCGCAGCAACTAA
>TARA_R110001592_G_scaffold321960_4_pt1 | contig 11492 bp, 27 predicted proteins | sample TARA_R110001592 | Tara Oceans TARA_R110001592 (sample SAMEA4398387) | marine metagenome | biome: Polar Biome; feature: [SRF] surface water layer (ENVO:00010504); material: water (ENVO:00002006), including particulate matter (ENVO:01000060) such as... | depth 5 m | reverse complement strand
TTTTTTCTGTATTCCATATAAAAATATACAGCAGCTACTGCAGCTACCCCATATATAAGTGTCATATTTTTTTTCATTTTATTTTTTACTAAGTATTATATATTGGTCTAATATCTTCTTTACATTCTCGCATTGAACCATATTGACCAGCTGCCACATAACCTTTACAGTTTCTTCTTAATACACCACCTGCATTATTAAATGAAGATTTTGCTTCTTCTTTTTTTCTGTATTCCATATAAAAATATACAGCAGCTACTGCAGCTACTCCATATATAAGTGTCATATTTTTTTTCATTTTTATTGTTTTAAAAGATTTATACTTTATTTTATTTGTTTTATTATTTATTGCCTTTTAGATAATTTTTGACTAATCCCGCCAACTTCTATATCTCTAAAACGTACCCCCCCATTAGAACCTTCGTATTTGCAAGTAACTCTTCTTGTACCATTATTTCTTACGCTACATTTTTTAATACTCGTGGTTTCTCCTTGCATTGCTCCTCCTTCACAAGTATCCATAGCTTCAGAGAGGTCACTACTACTACAACCACTCGCATTGCTAAATGAAGATTTAGCTTCTTGTTTTTTCTTATATCGTATATAAAAATATATTGCAGCTAATGCAGCTACTCCATATATAGGTGTCATGTCTTTTTTCATTTGATTTTTTTTATTAAATAAATTATTAATCCTATTAAAATAACAGAACTTCCTGCTATTATTAATTTTATTTTTCTTTTTTCTGGGTCTTTAGCCTCAACTACAAATTCATCTAATTGGGTACTTGATGGCATTAGATTAAATATAATATTTTGCTCATTTACCTTGCTTAGTTCTTTAACATTTCTTTTATATCCTACATAAGTAGAAACAATATATTTAAACTCTTCATTTGATTGATTTAACTGAGTAAAATTAAATTCACCTACTAAATCAGAACTAACTCCAAATAAAGTACCATTAGTGGGCTTATCTCCATTTACGTTATTAGTTAAATAAATATTGGCAAATGGTAATCCCTTTCCTTTTTCATCTAATATTTTACCTGAATAATTTCCGTTATGATTCATTTTACGAGTATAAATATTCCAACAATAGCTCCTATTGCCACAAATAAATTAATTTTTTTATGGTCAATTTCAAATCCCGACACACTACCATCTGCATTATTCCACAATGAAGACTGTTGTTTGTTAATAGTACTATCAAAATCTGGTAATTCTTTTTTTTCTAGGTTTCTTTCCGTTCTAAAACAATTTAAAATATTTCCATCATATTTTTTATCAGCCAAATAGTATTCACACTTATTGAATAATTTTTGATTACCTTGAATTAATATTGCTGATACTTGTGACATTAATATTCAGATTTTTGTGAAAACTCAGAACTATTATCTTCTACACTATCCACTTGTACATTAAACACCTTTTGTATTAAATTTTTTTTTCCAGCTACTTTTTTTAATGTAACTAATTCTTTTTTAACTTTTTTAAGTTCTTTTTTAGTTTCTTTAAGCTGTTTTTTAGTTTCTTTAAGCTGTTTTGTAATTTTTTTTTCCCTTTTAACCGTTTTGTTTACAGCTACTATTGTTTCATCTATATGGTCAATTTCGATAGATGAAGTTTGCATGACACTATCTAAATGATTTATAAGTTCCATAGTTCCGTCATCATCATTTATATAATCTTCATTTGGAGTGGTGTATTTACCTTCACCTGCACAACTTGTAAATAAAATAAATAATATTAAATAATTTTTCATGGTAATAATCCTAATTCATTTAAAACTTTAAGTCTTGTACTAGCAGTTGCTAATGTACTATCACAGCTTCTTAAAGAAACTGCCATCAATTCTAGCTTATATTCTAACTTTTCTATTTTTTTATCGCAATTTTTATACTGATACTCACATCTTTCTATTTGCTTCGTATAATTTATTCTGTTTTCTACATATAAATATCCTACAGCCAATAACATTACAAATAGTAATGCCTTAATTGGGTTTTTCTTAAACTGCTCAAATGTAAAAGGTAGCTTCATTTTAAGGAGTTAAAGATGAATGGTGATTTACAATTTTAGTACCTCTACTTGTTGTATGTGTAACAAAAGTATATCTAGCAGGAATACTTCTTACTACATTTAAAAGCCCCTTGTAAGAAAAAATATATTGACCAGAAAGAACTTCTACATTACCAAATTTTTGAGTTTTATAAGTTATAAATCTTACTTGTAAATCAGGTTTTTTAAAAAGATTAATAAAATAAGGTGTTATTTCTGCTATCCCTATTTTTTCTAGTTTAGCAAAAGTTGCCATTAATACCGCATCTTTGCAATAAACTGACTTTATAAGTTTTAAATTTCTATTGTCAATAGCACTTTCCCACTCTTTTATAGCAATATTATTTATCATCTTTTACTTTTTTTATTTTTTGTATATTTAAATAGATTCCTGTTGCATAATATGAAAATACTACTAACATAACCAAACCTGCAGTTATTCCTAATTTCGCTAAATCTTTTTTAGATATTTGTATCATATTAAATCCTCTTCTTTTAATAAAGTATATGAAAAACTATTTCCCCAATATTTTTGTGACTTTTTACAAATTGATATAAAAATATCAAACTCATCTTCGTTTTGTATTACCTGACATCCTGCAGAATATCCATCTACTGTTTCTCTTTCTCCTTTTGATGCTTTATGTATATTTATTCCGAAGTAGCCTTTATCGACTTTAGATTCATACATATCGTATTTTCTATCTTCATTTTCATCTCTATAGACTTCTACTTCCCCTTTTCTTTGTGTTAATGCGATATATTTACTTTTACCATGAGGTCCTAATTCCCATACATTTAGATATTGATTTGGCTTAAGTATTGCACAACCCTTAGGATTCATTGGAGTTTCTAAGTATTTTAAACCAGCTAAAGTTGTAGCTTGAAAAGTTAAAAAATTCCATCTCGATTCATATTTCCAAAAAACTGACAAACTATCATTAAATTTATTAACTTCTGGACTACTACTTCTAACTCCAACAATATTCAAATTAAAAGGCTTTTCGTCATTTTCAAAAAGTTGATAACCTTTTAGATTTAAAGTTTTTATTATACTTTTTAATTCTATCATGACGATTTTTGTAATTTTCTATTTATAAGCAAATATTTAATTTCATTTAAACTTACATATGCACCAGTAGCCACCAAGCCAACTCTAATCCATGTAGGTAAATTATAAGCTATACCAGTGTATATTAGAAAAGGAGAAAATACAAATGCTTTAACAAGTCTTTTTCTTTTTCTTTCATCAAAACTTTGGGTAGTAACTGGATTTATTTCTCCATCAGCAGAAGAATATTTCTCTTTAATTTTCCTTACTACTTGAATGTTTTTTATAAGCTCTAAAGATGCATCTGTAGGTAATATTTCCCACATTTGACCATTATCTTTTCTTTTAACAAATTTCATTACCAAAGCATCATTCATCTTATCTGCATATTCCTTAGCTTCTTTTGCACTAAAGAAATATTTTTCAAAGTTATGAGTAGGGTCTTTTTTTCCCATCCACACAACTTTAAAGTCTGGTCTTTTAGGCTTTTCTTTTTGTTGAGGAGGTGTTAAAATCATAGTCTTTATTTTTTAGCTTCTTTTTTAACTTTAGATTTAGAACTCTTTTTTTTAGGCTCTTCTTTTTTAGATTCATCTTTTTTAAATCCAAAAGCTAACTCTCTTAATGCAACTCCAAAACCAATTCCGCTGTAAAATACCTTTTTTTCTAAAAGTAATAATATTGATACGAGCGCAATCGCTGCAGCTCTAAACCAAAAACTGTATATTATTTTTTTAATCATAATTGTTTTTCTTTTTCGTTTATTTTAAATTGTATATCTACTAACTTTGGTGCAATAGTAAAATATCCTACTGTTCCTAAAGCAATTCCACTCATAATACCAAAACCAATATATCTCCAAAAACCTCCGCCTGTTTTATTAGCATAAATCCAACCCAAAACTGTACCTGTAGCTCCAATACCTGCCTGAGAAAGTTGTAGTTTTGCTTTTTTTAATTTTAACTCTTCTAAATCTTCCATTTATTTATGATAATCCAGTAACGGCTAATGAGCACCCAGAAGGTGCAGTTATTGTTATTCCATCTAATACACTTGATTCTAAAGCTGTTATATTGTAAGATTCGCTTTCTGCAACGTTTATAGCAGATGAAGAAAGTGCACCTAACGATACCGTTCCAGTAACAGTTCCTGTGGTCGAAGTTGAATTGTAAACTGAAATTGCTCTTAAATTATTAGACGAACTTATAACTAAACTTGTGTTAGTTACGGTTGTTGTAAATACAGTTGTTGTTAAAGGTAAAGCCATAATTTTTTATTTATTTATTGTGCAAAAATGTCTTCCAGTTTTAAATCTTTTAATTTTTCTGAATTATTGTTTAACTGAATTGATAATTTGTCAATGTCATTTGAATGAGTTCCTATCCTTACATATAAATTTTTTGGATTTACTTTTTCTACTTCACCTGTAGTTTTAAACCATGATGGAAGAAATTGTGCAGCTAAAAATTCTCGATTAAGGAGGTCAAATTTCTTATTAAGCATTTCGGTGAAAGTCACTGTTTTTACTGAACCATCATCTTCTCTTTTTGGTTTATTATCAATCATGTAGAAATATTTTGGTAATAAATCATCAGTTTTAGTATGAATTACCACTTCAATAGATGTCGGTTGTTTTTGTTCTAAATCAGCAAAAGTTTTTAGTGCTGTTTTCATAGTTTTTTTTATCGTATTTACTAGCATTTATTTAAAGTTTTTATAAAGTTGGCTGTAACTAAATGGGAGATTTACTTTAAATCCAACAATTTTAGTTTCAATGTTTCCAACAAATTTAAAGTTTAAATTGTCAAATTTACCACCTTCTTCAGAAAAATTTATATTTTGTAAAATAGAAATTAAATTAGAGCCTATTAATTTAGGGTCAATAGCTGCTATAATAGGTATCACAGAATCTTGAGATGGCTTAACAATAAATGCTTCATTTTTAATAATTTTACCAACATAATTTTGGTCTATAAAAACATCTACAATCAATCTATTTATTGTAACTGAAAACCACCCTTTATTTTTTATAACTAAATTTGCATTTATTTCAGCACTAGAAGTAGTGAATTTTTTCAATGATAAATTTGTAACAAAATATTCAAAATTTTGCACAATGTTCATCATGGAATAAATATATGCACCACCACCTGCCAAGGCTGCAACTGTTATTAATCTACCAATTAACTTCAACTTGCTTTTCTTTTTTTAGCTTTTATAATTAAAACTGCTATTACTCCTATTGTTAGGAGTGATGCAATTGCAACTCCAGCTGTTGCTGTGGCTGACCAAGATGAATCACCTTGACTTGCTGAAGTTGATGCAGCTTCACCTAATAATAAATTACCTTGTGCGTCAAAAACTTTTGCAGCTCTTGCTGAACCTAATGGTGGAATACCTTGAGCTTTTTTTGCATCAGCGCAACGTTGATTGCACCAAAATCCATAACCATCTGCGTTTGAATATTTCATATTTTTATTTTTATTTTATTTTTATTTTTTATGCCAACTTAAAAAAGGTAACAGCTTATCCATTGAACTAACACTTGAATATGCTCTTTTACCTAATGCTTTTTCTTCACCTTTACTTTCATCTCTCCTATCTTTTAGAGATTGTTTCTTGGTAGACTTTTTTCCATCAGTATTACCTAATGATTCATCTAATTTGTCGTTATATCCTTGTGTTTTACCACCTTTTGCATATTCTTCTGTGTAATAATCATCTTCATCATTCATAGATAACTCATTACCTTCATATTTTTCAAGTAATTCTTCTACTTCCTCTATATTTAATTCATCTACATCATAATATTGCATTATTTCGGTAAGTTCAATGTCATCTCCTTTTATTTCAATACCCTCTTCTAAATTTGTTCCATCTATATCAAACATAGCATTTCTAACACTCACTTCTCCATACTTATCTGTTTGAAAAACTCTTTCCTCAATCGTACCACCTTTAGCCATGCTTTCCACACTTGCGTATGCTCTCCTACTCATAGCTTTTTCCATGCCCTTAGATTCATCCCTTCGGTCTTTATCCGATTGTTTTTTTGTAGATGCTTTACCTTTTGTCATAGATAAGGATTCATCTAACTTGTCATTATATCCTTGTTTTTTCATAGTTTCTCCTTTCTTCATTGACTTGAGTTTAGACATTTTTACATCCCCACCTTTAGCAAACTTAATTTTAGATACTTTTAATGCTTCTGGCGTAACTCCACCTAAACCGTTGTAAATAACTTCAACATCTTTTACATATCCACTTGAATCACTTGAAATGAAATTAAGTATATCATCTATAACTTTAGAGTCTGAACTCACAAAACCTAAATACCCCATTTTTAATTCTACACTTGCATTTCCTTTGCCATACGTATAATCAGAATATTCGCCATCTTTTTTACCATCCTTAAATTTTTGTGCACCTACCATTTTGCCAGCTACACATGAATCCCATATCCACACTTTGTATGTGTATTGATAAAAGTTAGGATTCTTTTTACCCTTTATTATTTTTGTTTGTTTTGGCTTCCCTAAAAGTTTTTCAAAATCATAATCAGGATATTTTAAACCTAATTCAAATTCTTTATCCTTACACGCTTCTTTTCCTTTGTCTATAAAATCTTTTATGTAATCTTCACTTAATTGAAATATACCAGACAAATGTGACATTTCATAATCTCCTTTAAACTCAAAAGATGCTCTTACACCGCAATAAAAAGCAATTATAATATCATTTGTCAAGTATTTTTGAAAATACCTTATATCTGATAATTTGATATATTTAGCAACCATATCAAATTCCTTTTTATCTTCTTCATGGAATCTACCATAAGCTAAAATATCACTTAATAATTTCTCTGAAGTTACTGTTTTTTGAGTTTTTCCAGTGCTTTTTACATAAGCCCCATCTAATATATCTTTAGATAAATAAATTTTACTTTCTCCTTTTACTAAAGCTCTTAACTCTTTGATATTTTCTTTAGGTATATAATCATATGTAACTGTTCCACCCTTTTTGTAACAACTATTGCATCCACAACTGTCGTTATGTACTTTTCCACCATGCTTTTTACTAGGTATTTTATTTGTTCCAGCTGTAAGATAAGTCACACCAGCTTCTAAACCTGCATCATATAGCTTATCTTTTCTTGCATCATTAATTGCTTTATTGTCAATCTGTTGCTTATTTATTCTGTTAAGAAATTTACCTACTTTAGACATTTGTGTATTTTTACATTAATTTAACTACATCTTCTCTAACCCATCCATGCGTATTCTCAAACAAACTTCCAAACATAGAAGATTCATCTTTTAATTCTTTTGTAAGTACAACATAATACCATATATATTGACCAGAACTATCATTACAGCCTAAAGTGGAATTTTCCACTGTACCTATTATAGTTCCTGTACCTTTGGCATTAACAGCAACAGATGTGTCAGTACACGCTCCCTCTCTTACATTTGTAGAAGTTCCTTTTACCTGAGCAATTTTCCCTACAGCAGATGAACTACTTGAGCCTCCTGTAGAAACTCCTGTTGAGCCTCCTGTTGAGCCTCCTGTAGAACTTCCTGCAGAACTTCCTGTAGAACCTCCTGTAGAACCTTCTTCAGAATCATCTCCTCCATCTTTAGGTTTTTTAAAAAATAAAAAATAAGTAGCTATTCCAGTCACCAAAAGTGCTGAAGATATAATTAATATGGTTTTACCTGTTTTTTTCATAAGTTTATTTCTTTAATATTAAGTAAAATATTCCTCCAAAAACTGCTATTGCACCTAAAGATATTCCGACTATAGCACCAGTACTTAAAGATTTATCTTTAATTAAGTCAGTTTCTGTATCTGATATTTTTTCTTCTGGATATTCTTCTTCGTACATCTTGTCATAGTTTTCCATCCAACACTCTTTTCCTCCACTTTTCCAGTCTAATTGCTTTACATTTTTACAAGTATATTTAGCTTTGTCACACAATTCGGTTTGATATGTAACTCCAGCACATAAAGGATAAGTTAGTGACGTTAAATCATCAACGCTTGTAAAATTACTGTGTTCTTGGTTATGTTTTTCTATTAATTTTTTCATACTACCATTTATTTTGTGGACATGATTCTTCTTTATATTTTGATTTATCCTTTACGAAACAACCACAAATAGAACAATTACCTGTTAATAATAACTTGTCACAAGTTCTACATTCTTTTAATCTCATTTCATGAGTTATGTATGTGACTTTTTCAATGTCTTTACCTTTTACTTTTTTTATTACATCAAATAAAATGCTCATTTATTTCTTTTTGTATAAATATAATACCCTACTAAAATAAGTCCACCAATTAATAATATTTTTTTGTAACCTGCATCTTCCATCATTTCTTTTGGAAGTTCTTTTACAGGTGGTACAATTTCTTTACTTACTTTTTTATTTTCTGCCTGTTCTTTATCTTTTAATTCTTCTTGAGCTAAATTTTTAGTGGTATTTAATTCATCTCCAAGCGTAATATCTTCAACTGGGTTATAATTTTCTCCTGTGCCAGAAGCCAAACTATAAAATTGTTTATCAAAATTACTATATGTGCCTGCAAAAATATTTGGTCTAAACCATGAATCTTCACAAGGGGCTATGTCATTTTCTTTAAACTTTTTAATTTTTGGTATATCAGCATATCCTACAGCAATATCTGGTATGGGCGGTTGTGAATACCATGTAGTAGCATAAGTTGGTACACCTGACTCAAGAAATGGGTCTGTTAATCCTTCATAGGGTGTAGCTTGACCTTGAACAAAAATTTGCTCATCTAGTACTTGTCTAGTAACTTTAGGTAAATTTAATTGTTCTGTTAATGATTTATTTTCCATAATTTAAAATTTTGGTAATTTATTTAATGCTTTAATTATGTCGTTTCTTTCGTCTTTGTTTGTAAATTCTGTAATGTAACTTGCTAAAGATGATTTATAAGTGTTTACATAAAGAAAAGATATGAATGACATATTTACTTTACTTCCAGAAAGTCCTATAGCACCAGTCACATTACCTTCATCATCACTGAAAAATCCTTTTGATTCTTTTATGTCCTCAGCTAATTTTATTGCCAAAGCTCCATCTATGTTTTTTTTGTCTTTGTTATCCAAATACAACTGTGGAGTAATAGCTTGATTATTCTCTAATCTTCCCTCAGATAAATCTGGAATAATCCCTAATAATTTCATTGTTTTATAGCCTAAACCTATTACTATTATTGTTGCACAAAGAGTTAATGTTACTCTTACTATAGCTATACCTTCTTTATTTTCCATTTTACATTTTTTATAAGCAAAGTGAATATTTATTTCTTTCGTAACCCTTTACAAATTTTTTAATCTCTTCGTATCTCATTTTATTTTGCAAAGTTTGATTGCCTTTAAAAGTATGAATAAAACTTTTATGAGCTTCGATATAGGGATAACCTAATGATAGATAAATTTTTAGAGCATTTAAATCGGCTTCTGTTTCGTTAGCTACATCTTTATTTAAATAAAAGTGAGAAAATTCATGTAATAATATTGACATTCTCATTGGTATTGTCATATCTGCAAAATGTTTTTTAGAAACTTCTATTCTTCCAGTTCTATTATTTATCCTTGCTGGTGTTCTTAATGTTCTACCTGTTCTATCATCAGTTATAATAGGAAATAAATCTATTCTAAATTTCCTGTTGTCACTGTAATATTCTCCTTTAGGTAAATAAAACAAATTTTCACAAAATTCTTGGGCAAACTTCACAAAGTCTTTAATATTTGTATTTCCATTGTAACAAAAAGGAAAAGTTGGAAGTTTTTTTGCTTCAAAACCTAATATTTTTAAATCTTTGCTATCTGCAATTATTTTAACCATTAATTTTTCAGGAGACTGTGGTAGTCTTACTTCAATATTTTCTTTTCCTTTTATAGTTTTCCATCTATCCATATAAACAGTACCTTTCTTAAATGGGTCATAACATATTAACTCCATTTTAGAAGGAACAGAAGATTCTAATTTAATAACTAAATTAAATTTTTCCTTATTAGTATTTACAATTTGCTCTACCAATTATTTATTATTAGCAATTACATTGAGGGTTCGAGTCTCCAGGACAGTCGCATACTGTAGCGTCTTCCATTTTAATTAATCCTACTTTTTGTAAAAATTTTCTTAAACCTCCTGCGTTAGAAAATTCTTCCATACCAGAAGCTTTAAATTCTTTTTGCAATTGACATTGTTTATAAATAACTACTCCCAAAGCAGCTAATATTAATAGGTTATGAACGTTTTGTCCTCCTAAGAATTTATTTGGGTCTTTTATATCAAACATTTTTTTTATTTTTTTTTATTTTGTGAATCCTAGCTCTTTATCTGGCATAACAGTTGGCTCTTCGTCTTTTATTCCAGCTGTCATATCTCCAGAAACCTCACCCACAGGTGTGTCAATATCAACACTAACAGAAGTTGATTTCTTTTTAAAGTACATATAATATGCTACTACGCCTACTGCTGCTAATAGTAAATATTGTTTAGTTTTTTTAGTCATAACTTTTTATTTTTATTTTTATCTTTTTCTTTTTCTTCTTGGTGCTGGTCTTCCGTCACCTTTTCCACCTTTTCCTTTAGGTAAATTTTTTCTACATGGTTTTTCGTACATAGTAGACATACCACCAGTACTAGGGTCAATTACTTCTACCCAACATCCGCCATCAGAATCACCAGCTGCACTACTAAATCCTTTATCAAAACTTGATGTCTGACCATAAGGACATGGAGATTCCCATCGTGGTTCGGTAGTTTGACTTGAACCTGCCATTTTAGTTATTACCCAACATCCTTCTTCTGCTTTTTCTCCAGTGGTGCCTCCTACGTTCATAAAAGACGAAGAAATTGGTTCAGTTTTTTTCTTCATAAAGAAGAAGTAATATGCTGCTGCTCCTGCTCCTGCAATTAACAATAGCTTTTGTGTTTTTTTATCCATTTTATTTTTTTTTTTTAAATATATCTGCCTGTTGAAAAATCAAAAGTTTTCTCTTCAAAAGACTGTCTTCTTGGTTTATTATTTTGCATAAAGTCATTAGCCTGATTTAATTCTCCATCTTGAAAAGAACTAAAATCTGATTTTGCCTCTGGTTTAGGAGCTTCTGGTGCAGACTTACTTTCAATTACTACTTTTTTAGTCATTATTCTTGTTGCAAGTATAAATCCAATTCCTGCAGTAAATCCAAATAACATACCTCCTAATACTCCTTCAATTACTTTTTTGGTTTCCATTTTTTTAATTTTATTTATTTTTATCTAAAAATTCGTTTGCTTTTGAATCACACCCTTCTTTTTTTGGCATAGGCGTGGGTTCTACACTTATAGTCTCTAAAG
>TARA_R110001592_G_scaffold133680_2_pt1 | contig 11493 bp, 3 predicted proteins | sample TARA_R110001592 | Tara Oceans TARA_R110001592 (sample SAMEA4398387) | marine metagenome | biome: Polar Biome; feature: [SRF] surface water layer (ENVO:00010504); material: water (ENVO:00002006), including particulate matter (ENVO:01000060) such as... | depth 5 m | reverse complement strand
TCCATTGTGTTTACACTACCACTAATTGCTTGTGCAGTTCCACCTGTCTTAATTGGGTTGAAGTCAATTCCAGCATTTTCACCAAAATACCAATTATAAAATGATTTATTAGCATTTACACTTTCTTCACCACATAGAATATCTGTACTTGTTGATGGTATTTTTCTAGCACCATCTATACAGTAACTAGGGTAATCAAATACATCAATATCACTTTTTGTATTGTATGTGTAAAGTTCTGTATTACTTCTAGGTATAAACCCAAATGTTTCACTCTCTTCTCTAACACCGTTGAAGGTTACATTTTCACCCTCATCAATATATGATATTAAATGTTCTGATTTAACTTCGATATTAGTTGTTGATAAACCAGTATTACCAGTGAAATTTATTTCTGTAGTTGTTATATCAGTTAGATTTTTGAAAATGGTTAAACCATATGTTTCAGGATTTATCTTTGTAAATATTTCTTCTACATTGGATAAGTCAGTCATAAAGAACTCTTTATTCCAAGTTTGGATATACTCACCTCTTTTGTATTCATATACGATTTGTGGCTCAACATCTAATGGCACCTCATTTTCAGTCACGACATTAATCTTAACCGAAATTGGGTCATCAAACTCACCACTATATCTTCTAACTGCGTTACTCATTTTTATCCTTTTCTATAAATAGTTTTTCATTTATTTTTAATCCTTACAATCGTGTATTAACTCATCATCTTTATTCCAATCTTTATCAAACACACTAATATCACCTTCATATTCATTACTATCATATATTTGAGTTATAAACATTCTAGTGTATTCTGTTTTTTCTGTATTTTTTCTTTTACAACTATTAGCTAAAGTTTGTAATTCTGAAACATAATCAAGTTGTCTACTATATTTAATAGTACCTTTAGGTATATTTTTTAATGTTTTTTTTGCCGAATCTACATTCTTAAATTCATTTCTACATTTTTGACTAACATTTAATCTATTATTACTTTTTTCTTTAGCCTCTTTCTGAATGGTTAAACACTCATCACCTTTTAATTTTACTTTATCACTTATAGCAACTAAATCTTTTTCTGCTTTAGCTAAATCTTGTTTAATTTGTCTAATCTGTTCGTCAGTGTAAACACATTCATCACCACCTTTTTGTCCTTTAAGTGTTGTATCCGTATTCACTGGAGGTTCATCCCCAAAGTCTCTTAAACTATTATCTGCTACTAGTTGATTTTTACCACCACTGTTTCTATCGTCTGTTAATTGTTGTTTCTTAGTACCTCTGTTTTCAGTGTCAGTTAATTGTTGTTTATTAGCACGTTTGTTTGCATTATTTTCTATACCACTAGAACTAGTTCCAGATTTATCATCAAAATCTTCCCATATGTTACTATTTTGTGTTTTGACATTTGATGTTTTTTGACCTTCACCATCTGTAATATAGTCTGTTTTAGACTTTGTACTATTTTGACTTCTTCCACTTTTACTACTCAATACATCTTTTGATCTACTATCATTACTACTACTTTGGTTAGTGTCTTGATCATTTTCTTCATTTATAGGTGGTTTACCTACTGAACCTGACCATCCAGTTTTTTTACCTCTACTACTACCCATATTTTTATTTCTATCCATAATAATAAATTTATTTTATCCTAAACCACCGCCTAAAGTATTATTAGATGCCCCACCACTTAAACCTTTAGTGAAACTTGATGTACTTTTCCCCTTATTACCTTTACCGTAATCAGGACTTGAGAAATTATCTTTTTTATTTGTTGTTTTATCAGTATCAATATTTAGTGTAGTCTTACCATCACCATAATCTTCCCTACCAGTTTTTTGAACACTTTCAGTGGTAGTTTCTTTACCATATTGTCCTTTCGTTTCTGTCGAATCAACATCTATATTATCTGTAGTTTTGGTACCATTGTTAAAATCACTACCTTTAGTTCTACTATTAGAACTATCTTCTATTTTAATATCCTTATCATCTTTACCTTTCATCAAATCCTTAGCGCTAGTGTATATACAACAGTTCTTTTGGCTATTACAAGGTCTATTATAATTTGTTGCCTTATTATCAGTACATAATTGTACCATACTCTTATTAGGGTTTTTAGTGTCAGTTTTTCCACCACCACTAACCTTCATTTTACAACAAGGACCTGTTCTTTGACATGGTCTCTTATAATTTTCTGCCTTTTTATTATTACAGAATTCTATTACTTTATTACCTTCCGATTCTTCTTTTTCTTTATTTTTATCAACATATTGTTCATTATCCACAAATCCAGAATTAGGGTCTTTTTTATCTTTAACCACAATACCATCTAAGATATCATCATTTTTTTCTCTATTAGGTACTACCCTATCATTTTCACCTCTTTTAGATATTTCCTCAGCAGCTGTTGTATTACCTTCAGTCTGACTCAATATACCTTTTAATGTTTCTATTTGATCTTCTAACCTCTTTTTCTCAGCAATTAGGACTTTTCTTTCTGCATTACATCCAATCATATCATCACCTAAACAATTACCCTGAATACATTTAGAAGTTAATTCTATAGTAGATCCAGTATTTACCCCCACACTATAATCTGTAACTTTAGATATTTCACACTCTTGTGTATCATAGTTTATCGCATATCTAGCATATGGGAATTTTGTTTGTTCGAAAATTGTATTTCTGTATAATTTACCTGAATTTTTAATCCCGTCCCAAATAGTTGTTGATGGAATTACTTGTTCTATAACATCAGTCCAATAGTCACCAATTAAATCCATTACATCAAATACTGTTTCAGTACCTAATCTATTTGTTAGAGATGCACCGCAACCACTTGCTTCCATATATTGATTATAGAAAAGTTGTAACATTGGATACCCACTAATAACTTGTCTACTCTTAGCATCAATTAAATTAGCAATAACCATTTCATCAAACTGAGGTTTAATATTAACTGCGTTAGGTGCTTTGTCTAAATATTCTAGTGGTTTAACACAAACAGGTGTATCTGAGCATGTTGCAGATAACGATGTACCAGTAGTAACAAAGTCAGTCTGTGTTTTTTCAGTACCATAATATGAACAATCACTATCACAACTATCAGTTATTGATGCTGACTCACTCCATATACATTCTGTTCCACTCCATTGATAGTTTGGTTTAGATAACTTAAATTCATCATTAATCAATCTAGATACCCTTAAACAACATTGTTCATCTATAAATGATGTAACTTCAGATACCACATTAGTATCAGCACTATATTTATAGAACCCTAAACTACCATTTGTCTCTTCACCTATTAAAGTGTATGTATTATCATCATTTTTAATTTCTATGATAGATGTATTACATTGATTAGTTTGAGTATCAAAACCACTATTTAATTTTTTAGGGGTATATGAACTAACCCCACTATCAAATACACCATTATTTTTGGCAACGTTATTAACATATGATGAATTAGAAACTTTTTGCCTACTTTTAGGTTTATTTTGACTTTCTTTAACATTAGTAAATGATATACTTTTTGCTAAATCTTTACTACCAGTACTATTATAAACGTTAGTTCTCCACGTATCATTATTTGTTTTTAATTGATTAGATATCTCACTACAATCAAAAGATGAAGTAACTACTGTACCACTTAAACCAATAGTACCTCCCGTTGGGTTGGTATAGTTTAGTGTTGTTGCTGTAGTGCAACTGTAAGTTGTATCACACGTATCACAATCAATTTCTTGCCAGAAACCGTATACGTCACATTCAACTGCGTTTGAAGGATCTATCCTAAATGTAGTTTCCTTACTGTTTATTACTAATTTAGAGTGATTTGCAGTGTAATCAGTATATCTATACTCCATTCCACTTTCACTTCTTTCTTGTGGTTTTGTAAATATTGTTTTAGTATCTGCAGTAACAACTCCACCGTCACTATAAACCCATGATTTTCTATCATCAATAACTGGAGTTAAATTAAATGATGGTGGTAGTGTTGTTGAGTATAGTCTCTTAACAAAATTAGCTTCAGTATCAACTTGTATATTATCTACAAGTAATGTTGTTTGACAGTTTTTAGGATTATTAATTCCTAACCCAATAAAAAACTGTTTATCTGGATAACATAACCTTAATTGTTCACATTGTTCTCTAGATAGAGTCAATGTTAATCTTTGCCATAATGGGTTGAATAATGTTTCAGCACCACCAACATTTCTTTTTATTAAATTAACATTCGCTTCCGAACCACTTAATAATATTCCACTATAAGCCTTTGTCTTATCAAATCTCCAAATATCTTCCTTACTATAAGACCATAATTTTGTATATTTGTAAACTTTATCTGTAACTAATGTCCCAACACTGTTATCAACTTCTAAAGAAAGATCAATATTAGTCCCCTCTAAATAATCATCAACATTTTCTAATGTTTTCCCTAAATATGCTCTGTAGGTAGCCTCAATTGCTGTCTCCCAACTATCATATAACGATTTAGTTTTTTTAGTTAAAGAATCGTTATTTAATATTAATAAATCTAACACACTAATAAGACCTTCTCTTAAAGATTTACAGTTTTCACTTTGTTCTCTTTGTTCTTCTACAGAGTTTATTTGTTTATCTAACTTATCTAAACAATCTCTAATGTCTTCAATGTCTAACTCTAAGTTCTTAATGGCAATTCCTAAATCTTTACGTTGTTTTTCATATAAAGCTTGATCTTCTGATGCTTTAATCTGATATCTACTTCTATCGGTATTGTTTCTAGTACCATTAATTAACTCATCATTATTTTTTTTGGTTTCTGAATATGTTACATCTAATGTTCTTAACTCATTTTTCTTTTTAGCACTCTCTTCTCTTTTTTCTTCTAATAGTGCACCAAAATTCTTCTTTTCAGTGTTAAGTACATTTATTTCTTTAGTAAGAATTTCATACCTAGCAACACAAAAATCTAATTCATTATCTAAATCGTATAATTGCTTAATCATAACACCATACTCTTGTGTCATAGTGGTATAACCTTCATTTAATAAAGGAGTATCTACTTTACAAACATTTTGTGTATTGATCAATTCATAATAGTTTGATTGTGCGTATTCATATCCTTTTACAGAATACCCTGCAGAATTTAATTCATCTACTAAAATACTATAATCTTCAATATCGTTTTTTAACGTATCTCTATAACCAGCATATTCTTCATTAATACTATATAACCTATTATATTCACTATTGTCATAGTATTTTCTTTCTTGTTTACTAAATAAGTTATTACTATTATATAATTTAGCACCTACTCTATCACAAAACTCTTGTTTTGGCTCCACTTGAAGTCCACTTCTATTCCATATGTCTTCATCCCCATCATCATAAACCCAATTTACTTGTTTAGTCTCTGAATCTATAATTTGGGCACTCTTTTTAGTTTGTCTAAATACTTCTTTGTTTTTAATCTCATCAGTGAATACAACTATATTACAATTTGTGGTATCATATTGAGTATTTAAGTCAATGTATGGTACTTCACTTTCCGCCAAACAACTATCAATAATAACATCTGCGTCAAATTTAACCATTACATCCATTGTAATCTTAACCTCACCATTATCACTTTTAGGTAATAAGAAACCATCCCACTGACTAGAGGCAAATACCATTTTAACATCTGCAACATCATCTGTAACAATAAACTCAGTATCTACACAATATATAGAAGCACCTTTTAATCCTTTATTACTATATTTTAGTTTTCCGTTAGTTTTTACAAAGTAATCATACTCATAACCCTTAGCCAAACAAAACTCTCTATAAAAATCTGCATCATCACCCTGTGAATGATTATCAATTCTAAACGCATCTTCATTACCATCCACATTTAACTTAAAGTAAACTGAACCTAACTTTTCTTCTACATATGAATTCCATTTTGTTGAATCACTGTAATCAGGATTACCTTTACTCTCCGTGCTTTGATTTGTATTACCTTCAATACTTAAAACTGTACTTCTAACATAAACACCATCTTTAGTGAATTTTTCAATTGATGGTAGTGTTGTATATGTAACATTGTTTGATGTTAAGTTGCTGTAATTAGTACCTGAAGGAGTATCATCCTCAACTATAGGTATAAATTCACTCTGGCTTTCAATCTCTACTTTTCTTCCCTCTAAAACTCTTATTTGAGAATCTATACTATCCATTTTTATACGGAGGTTACTTTGTTTACTATCACTACAAACTATAGGATCTCTTAAAGAAGATTCATAAACACAACATTCAGTATCAGAATTACAAAACTCATCATAATTTAATGCTTTCCTATCTGAACACCTTTTTCTTTCTTCTACTTCTTCTCTTTGTATAGGTGTTATATCAATAGGTGTTATCGGACTACCAATATTTCCACTACCTCTTCCACCAGGACCACCACTTAAAGGTAATGATTTTGTTATTATAGTACCTTTACCAGCGTTCTTTTCTTTATAATCTTTTAATACTTTTGACCTAGGCTCTTCTTTTTTAATAGCCTTTCTTTTATCTTTTTCTAATCTAGCTCTTTTCTCAGCAGCTTTTTGTCTAGCAGATATCTTTTTCTTTTTGTCTGCCTCTGCTTTTGATTCTTCTAAACCTGCTTTAGTTCCTGTGAATTTGGATGAGTCACTACCCTTAACAAATGTTCCACCTTTAGAAGTTCCACCTAAACTAGGTAAATTACCATCAACAGTTTCCTCAACAGTTTTAACATTATCCTTAAATCCTCTACCCGAACTTGGACCACCTCCACCACTAATCTTTGGGTTAAATATTATTGGTGATTGTCCTCCTGTATTAGCTTTATCTTGTTTTTGTTTTACTTCTTCAGTTTGTTTAGGAGTAAATGAACTTTTAGATAAAGTTGATTTTTTAGTTTCTTTTTCAGATTCAGTAAGTTTATTTGCATTAAAAATAGTCTCAGAAGTCTTAGATACCACTTCTTTTGGATCCTTAACCGTAGCCTTTTTCTTTACAACTGTTATACCATCTAAATCTGTTGTCTTATCTTCTTTTTTAAGTGTCGGTCTAGTAGTTGCCTTTCTTGTACATCCAACAGGTGTCGAACCGAAAGAACATTGCTTTTCATTACCTTTACTATCTTTGTAGAAAAATACACCATTTTTACCTTCTCTTGTTGGAAGTATTGTCCCTAATGGTGGATTATACTTACTACTTACATACTTTTCTTTAGATCCTGAGCAACTCTTTGGGTTTATTTTACCCCTCACTTGATCGTAACAAGGTGCACAACAAAATTGTTGTTCTTCTTTTTTAATTGTGGGTTTAGTTACTGGTGGTAGTTTACCACCACCAATAGATCTGTTTTTATTAGCACCACTTGTTTTAGGTGTTTTATTAACTTTAGGTGTTACATTAGATTTAGGTGCATAATTCTTCTTAGAAGATGTTGATTTTACATTTTTAGCAGCTGCGTTGGTGGGCTTTCTATTTTTGAAATTAAATCTTGCCATAACTATCTATATCCAATGGGGCTAGGTCCGATAGAACTAGAACCAATAGAACTAGGACTATTATTACTAATTATTGGTGTTACCCTTTTACTTTTTTTATTATTTTTAATCTTTTGTGGTGAAGGTGGTTGTTGACCGAACGCTCTTGATGGACTTCCACCACTAGGTCCTTTAACAACAGGCGGTTTATTTTGATTAAAAGTTATAGTGTCTTCTCTATTAGTCTCCTTTTGGTTATTAAACACATTAGTAGACGATCCAATACCTGATTGTGGTAAATCTTTGAGATTTCCACTTAAAGATTTATTTTTTTCTTTTTTTGATTTACTATCCCTATAACCAATAGGTGATTTTATATCATTTAAGTCTCTATTTAAGACAGATATATCACTATTACCACCACTATCACTTAATAATTCTACTTCAATTCTTTGTTTTTGTAGTCTAAGTTTTTGTATTTCTTCTTCAATGTCCATAACTTCACTTTCAGTGATACCTTCATTATCAACACAATAAACATTTCCCTCTTCATTTATCGTATAATTATAATTATACCAAGTACAACATTCTGGACTAGAAACTTTAGTTCTATTTGATTGTTTATTATCAGACTCTACTTCTGAGTTATTTGAACCACCTACACTAAATATTACATAATTATTTTTATCAATATCTATTGGTTTCGAATGAGCACAAGGTGCTGATTTAGCACAATATACTGTTTCTCTTCCTTGTTGGTTCTCATATGTCTTAAATTTACCTCCATCAGAAACACATCTTTCAGGAAACTCTTCAAAATAGGTTTTATCACCTGTTTCATCTATATAATAGATATAAGGTCCGAAATCTACCCTTCTAAACTTTTTATAATCATCATCAATGATATTTTTCTTACTAACAGTCAACGATAAACACTTATCATCACCACAGATACCTTTGTTAGACTCCGCAGCAAACTTTTTTAATGTTACATTGTAGTTTCTTTCAACAATAGCCCATTCTGGTGAGTACCTTTCATAAGGTTTTTCTTTAAGAATACCATCAACTTCATTTGTCCATTTATCATATTCTTTTTTTGCCTTATTATATTGTTCTTCCGCAGTAGTATTACCACCGGGTTGTCTAAATTTATTTTCTTCTAATGAAAAATCTATATCAACTACATTTGTGAGGATTTGATTATTCCTTCCCTCTAACATAGTCAAATATAAATTATTTACATTTGTTATACCGTTAAATATACCTTCATTATGATTCTTAAAAACATTGTCAACAACAACATTTCTCTCAATGATATTTGTTTGTGGTGGGAATCTAGGTATTATATCAGTAAATTGGCTGATATATGCATCACCTCCATCGTATTCACCAACATGTGGGTTATTCCCATCTGTTAAATCAATACCAGGACTGTTTCCTCCAGTTCGTCTATACCACCCACCAAAACTTTGATAGTAAAGTGTGTCGTTATTTAACGGTGGTTTTGGATATCCGTCCTCATCAAAAGGAAAAAGATCTTCATCATATTCTACATCATATTTACGTAGATATTTTTTAATTTCTTCTACATTAATAGGTTTATCTGCAACATAAACATGCTCATCAAATACAACAACAGATTCTGGTGAACCCATAATTCTAAAAAGGTACTCTACTGCCTTTCTTGTCCCTTTTGATTTCCATAACCAAGCAATATTTAGAATTATTCTTCTGTATACCTCAGTCTCTACTTCTTTATTACTAGATAATACTGTTTGTCCGCTATAAGCCTCTACACCTTCACTAGGTAAAAATATCCTATCAATATCTAAATTACTTAATAAGTCAAAACCTTCAAAACCTAACATTTTAGCTAAATCCTTAATTAGTACATCCGGAGTATTGTTCTTTTTATCATAAGATACTACATGTGCATATTTTATACCAGTAATATATTTTTTAACTTCATCATATTCCCTACCATATATATTTAATAGGTTAGTTACTTTTTGCCCATCGGTTAAATAATCATCACCATCAGACTTTGGAAGTGTATCAAATGAATTAATAACCTCTGCAGTATACTTCCTAATCATTAAGTTTGTTTGACTACCATCAAAAGAAACTGCAATGTCATTTATTTTTTTTAAGAAAGACAGGTATAATCCGTCAAAGAAATTAAGATTATACCCATCTTTTGTTAAGGGGAAATTAACTGTCTTTTCCTGATATATAATAGTACCGTCATCACTATTAATTGGATAGTTGAATGTCGTCTTATATATAGGTTCTGTACTTCTATTTAATACATTTCTTTGGTATTCGTTTAATGATGAAAAGAATGTTTCTCTTTCTATTTCATTAGGTTTAATAAAATATTGTAATGAACCAACACTATACAATGAAGATCCATCAATGTTTGTTAATGTGTTAAATGGGTTTCCTTTAACCTGTAATTTAACATCAGAATTAGTAGCTTGTGATGATCCAGTAAAACCAATGATATCATATGAATTTCCACCATATTCAATAACATATTTACCACTGTTAATTGTTAAATTTCTTAAATCATTAACATCAGTATCTTCCACAACATTTTTATAATCCACAGTATAGTTTATATCATATGGGTTATAAAAATATTTTGAGTTTACGGTAAACGTTGATATCCCTACTAAAGTATCGTAGTTATAATCAACTATGCTATTACCAGTAATAGACCCTACTTTATTATCTACATATATAGCCGATGGCCATCTAGCCTGAATGTCTTCTAATGAAACCCTATTAAATTCAGAAAATGAACCATACCAAATATATTGTAATGGGTCAGTTAAATCTATGTTTAATTGTAATTTAAGATTTTGTTCAATTGTAAGTACTGAAGACTCATTTTTAGTTATATCATCTAAAGTTAAAAAGTCAGATAGATTACCCTGCTTGAATACTTTATCACTTTTGGGTGTGATATTAGTGGTAACTGCAAAGTTACCCATAGTAAATACTGAGGCATTATCACCTAAACCTGTAGATTGATTACCTACTAAATCAGGACTAAAATTACGATACTCAATATTACCATTGAGATATTCTTTTTTAGCATATCCGGCAATGTCAACCTTTCTTTCCCCAGCCATTTATTATTTTGTTTTATAAATCCGTTATATTATCAAACCCTTTACTGAAGTCATAGTTTTCTTTTTCTTCTCTAACTTCATAAAGTGGTGACCCTTCAAATTGATCTTTAATCTCAAATAAATTGTATTGACGATATATCTCATTATCAAAGTCGTATATAGTATAAATACCATCTTCCAAAGATTTTGATTGGTTACCGTATAACGCATATGCTAATGTCTCATCATCATGATCTACCATTTCAACCTCTAACATTATAGGGTTAAAACAAGTACTTGAAACTATTACGGTTTGTCCAGGTTCACCAATATAAGGTGTAACATTAGGTCTTACTGAGGGTGCAGATGATGGTGTTAACGTACAAAACATTAAACTAGAACTATCACTAAAAACATAAGTAGATTCCCCACTACCATTTGTTGGGTCCGCAACAACAGTTGCTAAATTATTAGAAGTAATAACCCTAAATAAATTGTTTATTTTTTTCTCTTCATTTGCAGAAGTGTTAGTTTTAAGGTATTCTACCCTATACCCTACCAGTTTATTACTCCATAGGTTGGATGGTATATCTGTTTTATTTAATACAATACCTAAAACATCATTATTAATATTAAGAACACCACAATCCGCAATTGTTGCTCTAAACTGTTTTGGTCTAATTATTATAGAATATATTCCCTTACTATTGAAAATATCTGTAGGTAATGATAATGTATATAACCCACCAAATATCTCACCAGGATTATTTGGATTGTCCACTTTAACTAACACTTGACTAGGATTTAGTTCTGCTAAATCACTAATAGTGTTACCATCATTTTTTGTATAAAAAATTTCTATTTCATCTATCGAAACATCTGCGGGTCTA
>TARA_R110001592_G_scaffold63200_1_pt1 | contig 11499 bp, 4 predicted proteins | sample TARA_R110001592 | Tara Oceans TARA_R110001592 (sample SAMEA4398387) | marine metagenome | biome: Polar Biome; feature: [SRF] surface water layer (ENVO:00010504); material: water (ENVO:00002006), including particulate matter (ENVO:01000060) such as... | depth 5 m | reverse complement strand
ATAACAGGTAAATTTATATTAGGAGGATTAATATCAGATTTTTAAAATGAAAAAAAATAAAACAAGACAGATAATAAGAGAACAGATAGCTAATTATATAAAAGAAGAACCATCATCTAAATCTTTTAAAGCATCTGAAAATGATCCTTCAACATCTTGTATAGGTAGAGGGATTTGTTGTATTAATAAAATTACAAATACAAATATTGAAGCTATTTTTAAAATGGAAAAAAATAGAAGAATAAAATGCAGCTGTCCTCCGGGATCTTATAAAACAACATGTGAACAATAAGTTATGTTAAAAAAAGAATTTAAAAAAAAAGATGTACAAAGAGCTCGTAATTTAATTATGGGTAAAACTGATGCATCCACAGGTACACAAATAGGTTATAATACTAAGCAAGAAGATCACAAAGAAGGTGATATTTGGACAGAAGGGAGAAAAACTTGGACAATTAAAAATGGTATTAAACAAACAGTATCTAAATTAGATGCTATAAAAAAAGAAGTATTTATGCCCTTGTGTTGTCCTAAATGTAGTAAAGTAATGAAACATCAACTTGATGTAAATAGTTATAAGGTACATAAAAACTGTCATGATTGTGTTATAAAATATGAACACAAATTACGTATTAATAAAGACTATAAATCCTATATAAAACATTTAAAAACTAAAAATAACTTATCTATATTAGATGAAGTAGAATCATATTTATTAGAAACGATAAATAAATCAAATGAAGGATTTGTTTCTGAAGATGGTGTTATTGAAAGATGGGTAGGGGGGATTGATAAAACAAAATTTACAAAAGAAATAAAAACAGCAGCTGAAGCAAATAGAAAAAGATTAAATAAAGAATTAAATGACAAAAAAAGAACTTAGAGAATTTATAAGATCTATTGTCCATGAACAACTAGGCGATATGGCTTCAACTGGATTAACTTCTGATGATGGTAATAATGTTACATCTCAACGTCCTTTTGTTGGAGATACAGATGAAATGAGTTTTTATACTAATACAGGAGCTCCTTATGGAGGTGCAGAAGGACAACAAACAAGAGGAATGGAACCAATACAAGGAATAGGTAATCCTAATAGTCAAAAACAAGTAAAGTTTTAATATGAAAAAATTTGACTTAAGAAAATGGATGAATGAGCAAAAAGCTCTTCCTAAGAAAAAAAGAACATTAAAATCAGATTCCCCTGTAATTAGAAACAAGAAAAAACTTACAGAGGCACAAAAACTTTTAACAGAACAAGCAGGGTATACACAAGCATTAGATTGGTGGAATGCGTTAGGATTTAATGGTGGTCTTCAAGCAACAAATTCACAAGGTAAATTATATGTTTGTGATGGTAGTGGAAATATAAATACTTATGATTTTTCATCAGCTGATGATCCATCTTCTTCAGGATATTATCTTCAAAACTCATTACATAGTTTACAAACAGGGGGAAGTTTTGCAACCCTTTATTTAAATAATGCAGGATCATATGCTTTTGGTTCTGTTGGTTGGGCTCAATTAAATGGTAGATTTATAACCCCAGTAGATGTTGTTCATTATTGTTTACAATATCCTAATCAAGATTTAATTATTGATAGTAATGGTTCTACAACACTATCATGTGCTTTAATGCATGGAGGAGATCCATCTAATCCATCACCTTGTGGTGGTATGTGGGTTGGAGATGCAAATGGAGACGCATTTAATCCTTCACCAACAGGAAATAATCTAAATGATGGATCACCACAAAGTGCACCTAATAATGGGTGGTATCAAGGTTTAATAACTCCAGGACTTGGTTTTGGTTGGGGTTTGACATCTCCAGGAACATGGACTAATTATGGTATTCCATCAGGCCATCCAGGTACAACAGACGACACTAATACTAGTATTGGAACAGCAACTAATTATTATACTCCAGCCCTTATAGGAGAAGCAGGAGCTTTAAATAATTGTCAAGGCCCTAATGGAGCTTGTGATAATAACTGGTATGTATTTGGTTGTGCTGATACAAATTCTATAAATTATAATGACAGTAGTTATTATAATCCTACTGATGGAAGTTCATTATCAGATACAAATGGTATAACTTATTTAGATAATACTTTTTCAACTACTTTAAGTAGTTTTTATGGTGGTATAACATCTACCCAAGCAGATAGTAATTCTTACTTATGGTCTTTAGATGCAGCTACAGGTATATGGACTCAAGGAAGTACTACTGTTGCTGGTTCAGGGGGAGATAATGCAGGTTGTGGAGTTAATGGTGAACCCGTAGATACTAATTATGATTGTTGTCAGTATGCTGGTTGCCCCTCTGTTTCATCTGTTTCATTTCCAATAATAAATTATGGTATATGGGATCCACAAGATGGTACAACGGCTATAACATCAGGTACTATAGATACAAATGTTGTAAACACTGATAGTGCTTTTATTAACCAACATTCTAGTATAATAGGATGTCCTGATTCTAATAATGGTTTTTTAACTCCTAATTTTGCAGATCAAACTTCATGTTGTAAAATTGTAGGGTGCCCTACAGTTACAAACGCAGCAGATTCAAATGGATATGCAGGAAGAAGTACAATGGTATTTCAAGGAGGAAACCAACAAAAACAAGAACCAGAAGGATGGACTAATTTTGGTGCAAATCCTTATGATTCTAATTTCCAAAATACAGCTATAATAGGTTGTGACACATTAGATATGGTTACTAATGGTACGGGATTACCAACAGGTATTCCAGATCCTAATGATTTTAGTTGTTGTGAACCTATTATGCCTACAGACCCTGATGTAGGATGTAGGGATTCTGCAGCAGCAAATTTTAATATTCATATAGAAACAGGATTACCTATAGCAGCAGCAGGATGTAGAAGTACAATTAATACATGGGAAGCAGATAGTGATAATTTTGATTGTTGTAATTATGCAGGGTGTCCTGATGCAAATATTCATGTAAATCATGATAATGGTCCTGTAGCTATAAATGCAGCAGCATTTGACATAACAACAGGAATTAACCCTAATATTACTTATGATCAATCAGATTTAATAAGTGTAAATAGTGGTATGACAGGAGACATATACCAAATGGCTTCTTCTACTTTTGGAACTTTTGGATGTACAGATATAAATGGTAACGTATTAATATCAAATTTTTCTTGTTGTACTTATCCTGATTATGGTTGTCCAGATTCAAACGCACACAATTATGTCGACACAAACACAGGAGGTTGTAGTATAGATACTAACATAAATGGTGTGCCTTATTCAGTATATGCTGTTCCTGCTTCTCAAATAGACAGTAACACATCATGTTGTGATTATTTAGGGTGTTTTGAACCATCGGTTTCATCTATGGCTAATAATTTTGGACCTACAACAGATGATTCATCTACATTACCTCCATATCAAAATATACTTCCCCTATCAGGTATAGATGTTGATGGTTATCCAAACCAATATCAAAATATAGGAGGTAATCCTGGTTGTTTAAGTATAGCTAATGGGGGAGATACAAATTTAGAAGCAATATATGCTTCTCAAACAACATGGGCTATAGATTGTTGTTCTATTTCTGGGTGTACTGATCCAGGTTCAACTAATTTTGATCCTAATGCTAATTTTGATGATGGTTCTTGTACTTTTGGGGGGTGTATGGATGATGCAACAGGGTGGTTTTGGAGTGAAACAGCAGGAGCTTCAATAGAATATTATTTAGCCTCTAATTATAATCCTTTAGCAACTGAATGTGATGGAAGTCTTACTTCAACAGCTTGTTGTAAATATTATACATGTGATGATATAGCAGCTGATAATTACAATTATACCCCTGATGTAACAAGTTTTTTCCTTGGAAATAATAGTGTATCATTTAATTATGATCCGGCTTCAACACAAGATGTAGGTTGTCCTCCTGAAAATTATGATATAAGTTTAGTAGCTAGTCATGATTTTAGTGCTGATCCTGATGGTTTATGGGACGGAGGCCCTTTAGCAGCTGTTCAAAGCAATTGGTGTTGTGCTTATAAAGGATGTTCTCATGAAGATGCTAGAAATTTTGATGCATCAGTAGTACCTCTTTATAGTCCAGGTGTTGATGATCCAAAAGATTTTTATTGGGGATGTAATGTAGATATTATGCATCAAGCTAACTGGTTTGATAGTAATATATCTTATAACTGTTGTCAATACTCAGGATGTAGTGATATAACAGATACTAATATAGATACAGCTGTTCTTTTTGATATAGTAAATGAAGTATTTATGCCTTTATATGGTACTGCTTCTCCCACAGGATGGGATACAGCTGCTATAAATGCATTTTATTATACTAATATAACTTGTGAACCAGGATTTGAAAATAATATAGGGGTTGATTATATAAGTAATAACACAGAATATTCTTGTTGTAATTATGAGGGATGTACAGACCAAGATGCAGCTAATAGTATAAATATAACTCAAGGAACTGGTGGGTGTAATGGAACTGTAGGTGATGGTAGTTGTTGTAAGTTTTTTGGATGTCCAGATTCAATAGCTAATAATTTTGGAGTTTTTCTTTTAGGTTGGAATAACCCATCAGTAGTTGGTTCAGCAGTAGCTCCAGGAGGGGGTGAATTTGGGTGTTCAGTAAATGGAGATGATGTAATAATGGATTCTGCGAATTCAAATTATGAAGTTTGTTGTTCATATAATGTAGGTTGTTCAGATCCTTTAGCAGTAGCAGGAGTACCTTTAGGTAATAATTCTTATGGAGTTGATTGCCCAGGATGTAATTATGATTCAAATGCTTTAGCATGTTTTGCAGATAGTACTGGATTTCCATCCTCAACAGTATATCCAATAGGGTGGGCTAGTGGTACACTTGATGATGGATTACAATCTAGTCCTTTTCCTCCAGCAACAGCTTTTGGAATTTTAGATTCAAATGTAGTAACATGGGATAATGGAACATCTCATCCTGGTTGTTGTGTTTATCAATTAGGATGTAGTGATCCTGCAGGACAAGGATATGTAGCAGGAAATATAGGATGTGAATCACAAAATGTAGCAGGAACTCCTGCAGCTGATGATCAAACAGGTTTTGATTCTAATAATCCAATTCATGAATGTTGTTTTGCACCTCTTGTATTTGGATGTCCTGATGGGCAACAACCAGCAAATAATTATGATTCGGCTGCTTTTTGTTGTGAAGATTCAGCTATACCAGGACAATGTTCACAAACATCTTGGTTAGAATGTTGTGATTATACTGGTAAATATTCATGTGATGATCCTTCAGCTATTAAGATGGAATTTAATAATTTATCTAATACAACTACTTGGAGTAGTAATAATACACAGAATTCTTGGCCCTTATATACTCTATATACACATACATTCTCAGGAATATTACAATCAGATTACATAACTAATAATAATATAACTCTTTCTAACGATCAGCCTATTGTTTCTAATGGGGGACAATCTCCATATTGGTGTTTTGAAAGATATGCAAATATATTAGGAAATCCAAGTGATCCAACTCAACAACTAGATATAATCCATCCAGGATGTCATAATTATATGTCTATAGGATGTGATGGAGTAGGATATCCAGGAAGTGGAATTTCAGATCAATCTTGTTGTGTATATGATTATGCATGTCCTATACAAGGTTCTGATAGTTATAATGCTGATCAAACTGCAGGATATTCAGGAGCAGGGTGTTCAGCTGATGCTGGTTTACAACTTTCGGATCCAGCAAAATTTATAGGAGAACCAGATATAGATGATGAAAGTTGTTGCCGATGGACAGATTCTAATGAGATTGGGTGTTCTGATTCTAATGCATATAATTATTTAGCAACAGCAATAGGATGTCAACAAAACACATCTACAGCACCCGTAGATTCAAACAAATCATGTTGTCAATATGTTTATGGATGTACCCATGCAAATAGTATTAGTCAATACTATTTTGCAACAGTACCTGGTCCACACGGTAGTGGTTTAAATGCAGGAGATCATTTTCTACCAACTCCTCAAGGATGTGCTCCTGGTTCTACAAACTTAACATCTCCAGGTTTTGATGTACCAGTAGATAGTAATTATGATTGTTGTGAATTTACATATGGATGTCATAAAACAGAAGATAGTAATTTAGCATCGGGATCTCCAGGATTTGGAATACCTTATATAATTTCAACACTTTTATATAATCCTTCTCATGGATATCATGCAGACCATAATGGGTGTAATCCACAAGATTTTCTTAATTTTACACCTGCATCAAATGAACCTATAGATACAAACGAATGTTGTTTATATCAATATGGGTGTGCAGATTCAAATTCACAAAATTATGATCCTGCTGCAGGAATGCATTATGGATGTGACCCTACAGATCAACTAAATGACATAGGAATATACCCACCTTTAGATTCAAATTTATCTTGTTGTGGGGATTATACTTACAATTGTGTAGATCCAAACGCATCAAATTATTATTTAAATGTTGGAGGAACAAACCCATATGGATGTGCTGACACAAATAATGTTTCTTATAATAATGTATACGCAGGAACAGCAGGAGTAGATCCAGCCCCTAATGTATTAAATTCTAATTGTTGTACATATACATATGCATGTGCTGATACAAATGCAGCAATAGATCCTAGATGGGATTCTATGACAACAACTAATTCAGCAAACCCAGGATGTAATCCTGATACTAATGTTGACGATATAACTATATCATACACAAATCCAGATCAATCACATCACGCGTGTTGTACTTATCTTTACGGGTGTGCTGACCCAACAGCTAATTCATTAGGAGTAGCAGCATATTGTGTAACACCACCTGGATATATTGGTCCTTTTATTAATAATTCAATAGATTGTATAACTGCTGGAGGTGCTTGGCTTCCTTCAGCACAATTAGGTTGTAACCCAAATGATCCTTCTAATACAACTCCTTCAAATGTAACACCTGTACCAAGTGCAGATTGTTGTATGTACGAATATGGGTGTTTAGATTCAAATGCATCACCTTGTACAGGTGGAATTGTATCTGCTCCTGGTTGTTATGATTCTGCTAATAAAGGATGCCACCCAGGATCAGACACAAATGGTCTTGCGGGGGCTTTTGACCCTTCATATCCTAGTACATTTATACCTTATAGGGAACAATTGATACAATATAATTTAGAATGGAATGATAATGGTACAAATGTTAGTTCATTACCAAACACTAATAATACCTCTTGTTGTAAATATGAATATAATTGTGATCATCCTTTAAGTATGACATATGATTCAGCTGATCCAGTTAGAGGGTGCAACCCAGATACAGCTATACTAACTCCAAATTTCTCATACCCTGATACAGCTGTTTTAAGTTGTTGTGAATTTCAATATGGTTGTTTAGATTCTAACGCAACAGTTAATTATGATTCAAGTGCATTAGGTTGTGATTCAAGTACATCTGTTAATTATCAAAATTATGACCCTGTTACAGGATTTTTAATTTCAGGAATTGGATCAACCCCACCATCTCCTACTAGTTTTGCTTGTTGTGATTATGGTTGTGGAGATACAAATTATATGGGTACTACTTCTTACCACCCAATAGCATTTGACGCTTCTTTACTTGTAGGTCTTAGTGGAGTAACTTCTCTTCTAGATTATGCAGAAGATTATTGGAATGCACCATCGGGACCAGTTCTTATCCCACCACCAGAAAATAGTATTTGTTGTGTAGATACAGAAGCTTCAGGTTATCAGGCAGGAAATGCAGCAACATACACATACGCATATGTTCCTACGGGGGGAAATGCTACGAATGATTGTACAGATTGTTCAGCTTTAGACACAACAGATCCAAATAGATATGTACAAGTAGGTTGTGAGGATGATGAACCTATATGTGATAAATGTTGTTTAAATTTAGCATTAGCTATGGCTTCAAACGGACAGGCATTTGGTTATATATCCCAATTTGATGCAACCAATATACAAGCAGCAGTAGCTTCATCTACTGATATAGAAGTATACGATGAAAATAACCAAGCAACTTGGGAATTCTACCAAGTTCCTGCTTATATTTATTTACAGCCTACTAATCCAGCTAATGTACCAAATAATGGATGTGCTTGTACAGATCCAAATGGAAATGCTATTTCATCTATAATAGAAATAGATTGTTGGTCAGGGTGGGCTATAGATTGCTCTCCTCCTTGTTTAGATACAAATGATCCATCAGCAGTATCTCCTTATGATTCAGCGGTATTAAATTCTCAATTAGGAGCTATTTTAGCATCATTATATGGTGCGAGTTTTGCAGGAACAGGATTAGATGCTAATTGTGGTTGTCATATATATGATAGTAATTACTTAGAAACAGATTGTGGCCCTACAGCTGTATGGGATCCTACACCAGTAATGTGTCCTTCCATTATGGTATGGGATTCAGCATCTTGTGGTTGTGATTATCCTTGCCCCAGAGATTGGTGTTGGTGTTATAATCCAGACCCAACTATATTAGATACAGCTGTAGATTCAGCAACAGCTTGGTGTTGTGGTGACCCAACAACAGGAATAATAACAGAAATGGACCCAGGGGGTACATATCCTGAACAACAACATTATACTTTAATATACCCAGAAGATAATCCTGCGGGAATATGGACATTACAAAATAATTGGTTAGGTTGTCCTACTGTTCAACATGCACAAGGAACAACAAGTTTTGGTATAATAGATAGTGAATGGGGTAGTGATGTATCAAATGAAGGTGGTGGAAGTACAAATTTCTCAACATCACCTACTGGTACACCTCAAGGACCATTTACAATTCCTGCAAATCCAGATCAATTTATAGTACCTTGTGAGGCTGCTTGTGACACACCTTATAATGAAGATAGAGATATAGTAAATCCTTATAATGATTTTGATTTTCCTGTAGCTTTTTGGAAATGTGGTTGTCCTGATATTCATAATAATCCTTTTCCTAATGTAAGTGGAAATGATTACTTTAAACCTAATCCAGCAGCTATGAATTTCCCCTTATATGGTCAAAACGCTTTATATGCACCAGATCATTTATTTCAAGCAGGAGACCCTATAGATATGACAGACTCTGAATGGAGTCATGAATGGTTAGGATGTCCATTTAATAATCAACCAAATACAATACCATATACTAGTGCTGGTGTTTTACAAAACTTTTTAGCTGGTAATCCATCACCATCAACAAAAGATGGATCTAAATTTAATTGTTGTATGCCAGAACCACCCCAATATGGAGGTGGTGCAATATATGGGTGTAATCATACAAACTATATTAATGATATAACAATTACAGATGATAATGGTAATACCCATAATGCACAAGCTGGAGACCCAATTCAAACTAATACCATGAATTATGGTAATGTTCCAATGAATGATGGGTTTGTATTTTCTAGTTTTTGGAGCTGGGATGCAGGTGCTTTTGGTTGTCCTACACAAGCTCCTGTTTTGACAGCGGGTGGGTGGGATTATGGACCACCAGATCCAAATGATGAATCGTGTTGTGTACCAGATTTTGGTTCTGGTATATTAAACCCTTGTTCTGTTGAAATAATGAATGGAAAAACAATTCAAAATCCCCAAATGACTAGAGCTTATTGTGGGAAATGTCAACATAATAAATTCCAACAAGAAGGAGCATATGGACCAATAAACGGAACAGGAGAATTTGCACCATATACATACTTTCCAGCTGGTGGTAATTCTACACCACCTACTCCAAACCACCCAAATGGACTTTCACCATGTGATTGTGATATTTGTGATGATTATTGTGCAGGAAGAGGACAAGTATTTGCATCATTAAAAGGAATGAGATCTGGAACTTTCCCTAATCAAGGAACCCCTTCAACTCATAGTGATATTCATTGGGTAAGGGATATAACTAATGGACCTGGAACTAATGAATGGGGTAAAGATTTTAAAGATATCAATTGGACATCAGGACCCCACGGAACAATATTTAATGTTGAAAGCCCAGCTTCTAATAGTGCAGGTAGAGCAGAATGGGGTACTGATAATGGAAATTACTTTGGTTTATTAAATATAGCTGCTTGGGAGTATGTTGATTATTATTGTAAAACTCCTACAGGAACTTCACTAACAGGAAATGCTTCAAATTCTATGGCTAACCCAAATAGTGGAAACCAAGGAGAGGGGAAATGGAGTGATGTGTTAAAACAATTAAATATGATGTCAGGTGATGATTATAATTTACCTATGAGTCCAGAAAGTTGTAAAGCAATATTACCATCTAATGATGATAAAAATCAGGGTGAAGTAAATAATTCATATATAGTTGATTTACTTAATAAACAAATAGACAAAACAGGAGATGATGCAGAAGCAGAAAGAATGCAACAACAATTAAATTATTTTGAGGAACTTATATCTTATTGTAATACAAATGTATTTAAAGATGATAATGAACCTCCTGAATTTTGTTCAGAACTTCCTTTAGAGTCCCCTTTCTTAGATGTTGAATCAGATGAATGTATTCGATGTAATAATTCTGAACTTTCATCTGATCATGGAAAAGTACAACTTGATAAAGAAGAACCAATTAGTAAAGAAGAACCAATAGGTGAACAAGAATCAGATGAAAGACCAATAGGAGATGATAATTTAGATACAAATGTAAGAGAAATTAATTATTGTGCTTGTTGTCCTCCCCCACTAGAAAGAATTCCAGATCCAAATGATTCTAATATTATGACAACACGTCCTGTAGAATTACCAACTAAACCTTTAGAACCAGGAACAGAACCTGAAGTAGAACCAGAAGTAGCTCCTGAAAAAACTCCAGAGGAATTAGAGTATGAAAGAAAAACAGCAGAGTATGAAAGAAAGAAAGCAGATTTATTAAGTAAAGGATGGACAGAAGGAAACCCACCAGTAATAAATCCTGAAGAAATCCCAACAGGAGATCCAATTCCAGAATATGAAACAAAAACATTGAAAAATCAAGATGATGAAAATGTAATATTCCATAGAATTAAACCTGAAGATCCTGTAACACCAGATGATAATAAACCAGGACCAGATACAACTGATGGACCCCTTTCAGGACCCTTAGCTACACCTGATGATTTTACTTTACCAACAGATCCTATTCCAGTAGAACCTCCAATTCCTATAAGTAATGAACCTAAAATTACAACTTCTGAATTAAAACAAATAGTTAAAAATGTTATAAAAGAAATTAAAAATAAAAGATAATGAAAAGATCCGATATTAAAAAATTAATTAAACTTAGTTTATCTGAAATTCAAAAAGAACAAGCTCTTGGTAGTGCTACTTTAACTACTCAAGGTTCTCCAAGAACAAGAGCTATTGCACCCGCTGACAAAGATCCATACACAGGAAAAGTCGAATATCCATACACTGTTGGTGCTAAAACTAAAAATGGCGGTGTAATGGAACAGGAAAAAA
>TARA_R110001592_G_scaffold105521_2_pt1 | contig 11504 bp, 3 predicted proteins | sample TARA_R110001592 | Tara Oceans TARA_R110001592 (sample SAMEA4398387) | marine metagenome | biome: Polar Biome; feature: [SRF] surface water layer (ENVO:00010504); material: water (ENVO:00002006), including particulate matter (ENVO:01000060) such as... | depth 5 m | reverse complement strand
ACGTAGCGCTGGTAAAGCTCTGGGTTTTCTTCCAGGACTTGTTGTTTAGCCGCTGCATTGTAGGCAGTGATTATTCTTCTGATTGCTTTTGCTTTCGGACTTGAAGAAGACAAAGAATTCCTTGAGTCGGCATCAGGCATTGACTGGTATCGCTTGTCCTTAAACATCATTGCAAGGCGCTCTCTTAGAGTTTTTCCTCCAAGTTTCTTAGTCCCTACAAGTTCCATTAGCCTCGAATACGTTTGTTGTTTTGTTTTAGGATTGTAGTAATCGCGCATATCTAAGTCCTCATAGCCTTGCCTGAGTGTAGTATCTGGTTTTCCAAAACTAGCACCTAAGTTACCTAACTCATAATCTACGATGTTCTTTGCGGCATCTTTTGAGTAAATGGGATCAACAAACCCTTTAAATCCTCCTGAAGACTCAAGGGTCTCAGCGTCCCCTAAGAAGTTATACCGTGGTGGTAGCTTCCCTTCTAAGCCTGGTGTTCGTTTAATCATGTAGTCCATGATCCCTCTGACTTCCCGTAGAGGCCTGTCTTCTTGGAAGTTCATGGTTTGGTTTGCAAAGTTAGGAACAAAACCACCTACAATACCTCCTAAGAACTTCTCAGTGTTGTTTAGGGGGTCTTTAGCAACCCCAAACAAGTTATCGATTCCTTGGACATAAGACTTGTTGGTAATGTTATTGGAGAATGCGAGTGACAACACCCCGAAGATTGTTGCTGAATCTTTCTCATCAAACTCATTATACTCGAGTCCTTCATTAATATCAGCAATAATTCCCAGCATCGTAGCCATTGGGTCTAAGCGTTGATAGCTGTGAATCCTATCGCCTATTCTAATTGAGTAAGGTTGATTATCCAGTAACCAGGCTTTACGTGCATCTGGCTCTCTAGGGCCATACCCACTAATTACCTTGGAGGAGTCTTGGCTTCCAAGGGTGTAAATTAATGCAGCAGTAGTAGCAACTGACATAGCAATCTTTCCTTGAATCTCAGCGCGTTCCGTGCGGTTCCCTTTAGCTAATCCCTCTCTATATTTAGAGCTGAGCATCTTTGTCGCATGAATAGGAAGTCCAAACGGGGACCTTTCAATACCAAATTGAAGTATGTTAGTAGGTGTCCTCACAAACGGAATAACAGCAGTCATCCATGGGTTCTGCACAACGATGTTGGAGATCCCCTTAACAATACTGTTTTCCGAGTCTTGGGTATGTGTGTTAATCTTTGCTCCTTGCTCAGCCCGTGCTGAAAGCGCCCCACGGTTCCCGTAGTCAATTTCTACCCCATCCTCAGTAATGAAGCGTTTCTCTTCTTTCTGTTTTTTGATGTAGTTAGTAACAAAAGTCTCCCTTTCAGAGAACCTGAGGTTTTTCTTATCGGCCAGTTCCTTAGCAGTCATCACCAGGTTCTTTTCGTTAAAGACACGCCCGGTCTCTGTGATGTGTGCGTTTACGCCTTTGTGGACATACTCACCAAGTTGATTACCTACCAGGCCTTTCTCTTTACCTTTAAGGGCTAACTCAGTCATCACGTAGCTTCGGTAAGACATCGCTTTGAACAATTCGTCACCCGTCAGGAGTCCGCGTGAAGGGAGCCTTACAATAGTTCCAATGGTGTTTATAGCAGACCCAAAGGCACCTTCGCGATCTGATTGGATTGCGTTCATGCTATCTTTAGCATCATCGAACTGCCTTGAGTTAGGAATACTGATTGCCTCCCCAGACTTCGCAGCCCTCATAGCTAAGTTATACGAATCCATAATAGCTTTAGAGTCAAAAGCGTAGCGGAGGGTCTGCCTAGCGAGCTCAAAGTCTCCCGTCAAAGCAGCACCTCCTGCCCGCTCTAAGGTCCGAAGGCCATAGGTAATCGCTGAACCAATCATGTTGACCTCAAAAGTAGTGATACCAGAGAGCAACGAGTTGATCCAATATTCACGAACAACATCAAACATGCGTTTACCCATAGACTGCTTAACAATCTTATTGAGCCCTGCCTCGATGCCATCAGCAGTGCGTGCTGTAAGAATTAGTTGTAGTAGCTTTTCTTGGCCCATGCTCCCACGTCGGTCTGCTTTGTAAGCCTGAATAGCCTCCATGCTTTGCTCTTGTAGCTGAGATAGGGAGTTATCAAACCTCTTGGACTTAACATCCCCATAAATAAACTTACGCTGAAGCATTGCTAAAGAAGGGTAACGCCCATACAGCCCCCATAGACGCTGAGTGCTGACCATTAACTCCATCTGCTGGAGAACTTGAGCATACTTAGTGTCATACATGTCCAAGAGCTCTGGGTCTGCGTTCTTCTGGGTCCTCTTAAGGAGATCACTGGCTTCCTTAGCTAAGTTGTGTACATTCTCCCCAACGATGTTGTTAAGCATCTTGATTGCAAGTTGGTCCTTGAGCATCTCATCAAAGACTCCCTCAAGCTTTTCCCCTTTAGCCTCAAGCTCTTTAACCATCCTCTCAACATTGTGAGGGTTTACCCCAAAGGCATCACTTAGCTCCTTGTTGATTCTCTCTACACTTTGCTTGGGATTAAGTAACTCATCGGCTGATGTTTTAGGAACCTTACCGTTCTTAGTAAGGAACTCTATCTGTTCCCCAGCGAGGGCCCTTGCAATTGTTATGAAGTCTTTCTCTTCGGAAATAGTCCGTATGACTCCTTTAATTGCATCAACGCCTCCCCCTGGCCCAGCATCTTTAAGCGCACGTTTAATTACGTCTGTTAGTGCATCTTCATAAGCTTCAGGGTCACTCGTTGCCGGGTCCATTGGCTTGCCATCTTCATCAACAACACGACCAATAGGGACTTCGTCTTGTGGTTTAACCGCTTTAACTTTCCCTCCACGAGATTTTAGATATAGCTCTGCTTCCCTCTGTATGTTATCTGGGAGATTCCTTAAGTTGATTTCTTTCTGAGAAGCATCCAGGAAAGTCACCTCGACATGGTCAGGGTGTCCGTTGCCTTCTTTTATCTCCTTGATGTCTAAGGTGATGTTGGCATCAGAAGCTGCCTGCCTTAAGAACTTACCATTGCGAACTTGAGTGATGATTTGTTTCTTGTTTTTACCAAACGCCTCCTTTCTTATAAGCGTCTTTACAGAACCTTCAGCTATTTCTTTAGAGGAAGCAACCTGATCAAATATAGTAATTTCACCCGACGGGCTTGTTACGTCTACTTGATAAGCCCCCCTCCTCCCTGAAGTTGTAGTAGTTTTAAATTTATAGTTATCGATGTTAACCTTATCATCAAATTTGATAACATTAGCTTTGACAGAATCTTCACGAGCATCTCTTGCTTTTCGTATTGTGCTATTAAATACTTTATCTACTTCCCGCATCATAGCTTTGCTATCTTCAAAAGATACCCCTGCCTTTTTAAATGCTTCTTCTAGTTTGCCTTCAGAAACTCCTCGATAAAGGTCAGTCCCGCTAAGTTCTTTAACTTGTTTTGCAAACTCTTTGTTAATCTTAACCTTATACTTAGTGGCAGCGTTCATCAAGAACCCTAAGCCCTTTTCAAACTTAGCACCTGCCCCCGCCATGCTCATCTGTTCAAGGCCACTAATCTCATCATAGGCATCTATAGGAGTATACTTTCCTGATACTGTCTCAGGGTTCTTCCCTGACATTCTGAAAGTTTGGTTGTCTTTAAATACTGAATTACTAACAGACAATACCTCATCGAGCATAGAGGACTCTTGAGGTTTAAACCCAAGTATCTTAGCAATCAACTCCTTAAACTTTGTGTATACAGTCGCAGGTTTCTTGCCTTTAGTGATTGTGATTGAGGCTAGTTCCCTTTGGAACTGAGGGTCCATGAAAGCCTGTGTGATAAACTCATGGATGTCTCCGAGCCCATAATTAGCTCCTTTGCCCATAACTTTATCAGGAACCCCCGCAGCTCCCTCTTTACCTCCCTTACGTAATAGTGCTGCTTGTCCCAGTCGATCTACCGCTGTTAAGTAGAGGTCGCCTAGCTCTTGAAGAGAAGTAGGAACTTGCTTCCCCTTCACATCCTTACCTGTCTTTACTAGTTTCCTTAGTTCGTCTAGGTATACAGTCCCTTTTACGTCTTTTCCTTTTGCGTCCGTGACGTTAAAATTCTTATAAATAATATCAGATGAAAGAGAGTGAATATACTCATGAACTACTGTTGATAACTTATCATCGTCATAAAGGTGCACACGAGACTCACCTGACGCATAATACGCTCTTCCTTCTTTTCCTACTTCTATATTAACCTTCCCTAAGGTATCTCCAAACCTATCTCTTAATGTTTTTAATAGATTAACCTGATTTAAAGTATCTTTGTTATAGGTCCCTTTCCCTTCATCTATTGAAGAAATGATTCTATCAATAAACCCTAAAGATCCCGTTTCTCCTTCAACTCGGAACTTACTAAGTTCAAGCATAGCGGAGTCGTCCCCCTTCTTGGTTATATAATTATATACATCTTCAGGACTAGCTTTACGCCCTCCTGCGCCTGCTGTAGCGAAGTCTAATCGCCCCGTAGTCTCATCAATAATGAAGTCCTCTAGTGTTAGTCCCTTCTCTGTTATGAATTCCTCCATCTCCTCCGGGGTCGATTTTGTAGCAGACTGCCCTTTAATGCCTGTTAGGGGGTCGTCAAGCTTCCCATAGTCAAACTTAATCGCATCCTCACTGCCTTCTGCAAGCGCTTCATCCACAGCGTCTTCTGGTGATTTGCCCTCCGCAATCTTCTTGTTGCGTTTCTTAATCATCTTCACACTTGAGATGAACGGAGCAAGAATAGCCCCTACCCCTGCCTCAATAAAGACTCCCTCTAAGGCGTTCTTAAAGCGTCCTTCAATCTCCCCGTCTTCGTCAGACGCTTTGAGATACTCGGTGACTGGGTTCTGTAGGTCTGGGTGTTGATACAACAAGTTACTTAGGCGTTCTTCCTGAGCGTCAAACATTAAGAAGTCAGTTGCCACTCCTGCTGCTAAGTTATTCCCGAAGCGTCTTAACTTGGTATTCTTGGCAAGCTTACTTGCTTCTTGGTAAGATAACTTACCACCTCGAGCAATTTTATTCGCCACGTCTGCTCCTAGATACTTTCTGGCGTTAGCTACTCGACCTACTTTCCCTAATACCCCTACACCAGGCACAAACCCTGTAGCGAACTGTGCCATGCCTTCCGCAAAACTACCTACCATTGTGTTTGAGGTCCCCAGGAATCGGGTGTCGTAGTCTGGGAGTATATCCCCTACCACAAAGTCGGCGAAGTCGTATAACCCCTTTACGCCTCCCTCAACACCTCGAAAGGGTGCTGCAATTGTGTCTGATAAAGAAAAGAACTCCTGCTGTGGGGTTTCCTCGTCCAGTGAGCGTGCCCCTTGAGATAACAAAGGGTCAAGTGAAGTAGGATCTATAGCCATGTTTGTTTTTGGTGTGTATTAAATTATTTTTTAGGAGAACGGGTTACAACAGTAAGGTTGTCAACATCTCCTCGATTAAGTTGTTTCATCAGTCTCTTAACTATCTTCGGCCACTGTGCGTTAGTTTTATTAACGTCATTATCAGCACCTACGGGGGAATATTTTGTTGCTATTTCATCTACAGTAGTCAGGCCCTTGTATGGTCCGTTAGGATTAGCCAGTGTCTTAGCCATGTGGTTAATGGAGTCTTCTACATTCGTAAATGTCCTTACGATCTTTTTATCGGTCACTCCCATTGCATTCCTTTTGTTTCTAAATGCGCTGGATTTGCCATGCCCCGTCTCCATTATTGCTATTGCCATCAGGAACGCTGGGTCAACATTATACTTAGAGCCTGCCTTTTCAAAGGACGACTTTAACTTCTGAATTGGTTTCCCTATCTTACTGTCTTTGGGAATAGTTAGTGTGTTAGTAGAAGATTCTTGTGGCTCTAGAGGTAACTGGAGTTGTTCTTGTTCTGTTGTAGATATTCTTGTTCCTACTTTAACGTCCGTTGGTTCTGGTGGTTTTGTTGTAGTGGATACTTTTGTGTCTACCTTAACATCTTCCATAGTGGGGACTGTGGGAACCGTAGCCGTCTTAGGCTCTGGGACTTTGGCTTCTTGGGTAATTGTCCCTTCTTCTTTTACGTCTGCTTCTATAGTTTCCCTAAGAGGTTGGTCTTCTCTTTCAATTTCTTGTTGGAGATCTCTTATCATGTTAGGTAGCATTTTACCGTTATAGTATTGCCGCGCTTTTTGCTGAGCGTCATCTAGGGTATCTACAGAAACTCCAAGCTTATTAGCTATTCCTTGTAATTCCTCTTTATCATTATAATTAATAATAGTAAAAGCTCGCCCTTCGGAGTTCTGGCCTAGTAATTCATCCTCAAAGTAAGAGGCACCATTTGAGGTATTTTGCATAATATTAACTCCTTCAGAAATAACGCCTTTTTCAATCGCATTAATAGCTTCTGAGGGACTGAACCCTACAAATCTCCTACTTTTCAGAATAGCGTTTCCTGTATTTTCTAAATTGTCTTTGTCGTCCTTGTGTCCATCGGTATTAACTAAATATTGGAAATGATTAAAATCAGACAAAAGGTGCGGCTTTAGGTTTTTGTAGTTATCCCTAATGTTTGCAAACAAAAGAGGCGCATCGTTTGAGTCAGGCATCATCCTTATGACTTTCTCTCCGTCCTTAGTGATAAAAGGTTTCCCTTCTTTATCTGGAAGAAGATAAGCCCCTGTTGCTAGGCCTGATTCAAAAGCATCCAAATGAGAATGTGTCAATGGAGCTGATCTCCCGTCTCCAAATGTTTTAGAAATCCATCCGAATCCTGATGTCGCAATAGATAATTCGGGGCCTATTTTTTGAAAGGCATCTCCACCAATATAAACATTCTTGTCCTTGAAGCGTCGGTGGTATCCCTTCTGACGTGGGAGTTCCCCATTGGTCATCCTTATAATTCCAAGCTCCTCATTCGCTAGCTTGTTAGCACCTTTGAGGTCCTTTACGTTCTTAGCCCTTTCATCCTTTTGCTGAACTACTTCGTCCCTCGAATCTAGTTCAGTCTTATTCTCTTCTATTAAGTCTTTAAACTTAGCATTAATTTCTTCAAGGACTCTTCCTCTCTCCTCTATCAATATTGTATCAAAGATTTCTTGCTTAGATATTAATGTATTCTCTTTAGAGATCTCATAACTTTTGCCTTCTACCCTGATTGATTCCCCTTCACGGGCATCAACTAATCGCTCAGCTAATTTCTCTTTAAATACGCTAAGTTCCCTTCTGAAGTCCCCCAGTAACTCAACAGTTTTATACTGAGGACTTCCTACTCGGAATCTATTGCTTCGGTCAGGGGCTAATTCATTTTCTTGAATGTCTACATATTTTTTAATTACATTGTAAATAGGGTTCTCTTTTTCTATAGAATTATTTTTAATGTATTCATCGACAAACGAATTTACTTCCCCTAAAGCAAGTCCCCCAAAAGAGCGCATGTTAGATGAATCAGATTCCCTAGCCATCTTTCCAATAAGGAAAACATCTTTCTCCCTTTTAGTGGTTTGCTCTTTGATTGCTAAATCCAGTCCAGCCGTTTTTCTTCTTCTTTCAGTTGGATCTGTTATGCCTTCAATTTCCCTTTTTAAGTCTTCTTCAAATTCCCCCTTCGCTTCATAAGAAAGATCTCGATACGCTTCGGATTGGAAGGTCTCTTTATATTGATTGAATGCTTCATTCTTAATTAGATTATCTTCTTTTATTTCCTCTTGCCTTTCTGTGAGCGCCTTATCCTCAAGCTCATCTTGTAGGTTGTTGTAGTAAGTGTCCCCAATAGGGTCCTCAGACCTCAAGGACTCATTGCCTACCTTGATGCCCGACTCAGCGAGCTCTTCAAGTTTTACCTGCGCTAGTCCTGGCTTCATTGAGTTTAGCCAACTTTGTAAGACTAGCTTCTGGTCAGCAGCGGTAAGTGGTCCGGTCTTCGTCCAAGCTTCTTGATACCTAGCATTCCGTTCTCGCGTGTTCATTAGCTTCCCGGTCACAGGGATTTCCATATCTGAAAGTTTTGAAACCCTACTCAGTGCCTTAGCTGCCTGAGGGATAAGCACTCCGTTCTTGTGACTGTCCGAAGCTTCCTTTGCAATCTGCACACTTGCCCGGTTACGGTAGTCTGCTGTGCTTCGCATGAACCCAGCGAGCATCAGCGGGTCAGACATTGTGTCTGGGTTAGCCTCCTTGAATTGTGTGGTAAGGCCCTCAACAAACTCATTGATCTGCATGGGGCTCGGTTTAGAACCTTTAATAACTACCTGGTCTTCAATATACTGGGCTTTGTTCTCCTCAATAAAAGCCATATACTCATCAGACTTATCTGCCCCTATGAGTTCCTTAGCGTATATCTCTGCGACTGGGTTGAGCTCGTAGCCTTCACCACGGAGCTTACTGTTAAACTTCTCTTCGCTCTTAAGTCGTTGTGCTGCTAACTCCTTTTCCTTCTCAGTCATCTGAGCAAAGTCGAGACCAAACATAGTCTTTTGGAGGTCTGTTGTGGCTTGCTCTGCTTGCCCGTAAGCCCTGATTGCTGGATTTATCTGCCCTAGCGTTGCTGCTAGTTTCCCTAGAGACGTCTGTGAGGCAGGCACAGGGTCCTGAACTGCCACCGAATACTGCCCTGCCTGAAAGGGTTTCCCTGTGATCGCAGGGGCACTCAAGTTGAATGGCACCTGCTCACGGTCTGGCTTGGTAAATAAATCTCTGCGTTTCATTAAGAAGTAGTTGTTGTGGGAGCTGAAGGAAGTTGACGTGCCTGTAGTTGCTTAGCGTCTGAAAAATTCCCAAGGCTCGTCGTGGCTGCCCCTAGCATTGTCCCAAGGACGTTAGGAGTAGCGATAGGCTTGTTGATGTTTAGGTAGTTCTGTTGTGTTTGAAGTCCAAGGTCACGGGCTCGCATATCGTAAGCTTGGTCAGCCAGGTATTGATTCTGTTGGATCGCATAGTTGTGCTCACCTACCTGCCTCTCTAGGTCTCTCATCTCTGACAAGAAACTAGCAGACTGAAGGCTTATGCCTCCCTCGGCGGCTGACACTTCCTTACGCGCCATGGCCTCCATGCTTGCCCGGTTGGCCGCTGAGACCTCCTGAGCGAGCCTTAGCGACTCCGTGGCTTGTTGTTTACGCATCGCAGATACCTGCTGACTGTATCGAGCATTCTCAGCAATCGTAGCACGTTTCTGAGCCTCGGCTTGCATCGAAGCTTGTTGGCCTTGAGCGCCAATTGTAAGCATTCCCTGAGCAAGTGGCCCAAGGAGCGACATGGCCCCTGCTGCGGTAGCCGCCGTCCCTGTGACTGTCCCACCGAGAAGTGCTGTCCCTACTGCTCCGAATAATGGTAAACACATATTAGTCTATTTTGTTGTAATGATAAATTCGTAAAATGAATGTGACGAGATCTCTACCTCTTGTAGAAACTTAGCGCCACAGAACTTCAGCCAGCGTATGGCTTGTTTGTTGTCTTTAAGGACCACGTTAGAGGTGACCCCAAAGGGCTTGGAAAGGTATTGGACCCAGGCTCGAGATGCCCGGACGAAATGCTTCTTGTGCTTGGTGACATCAGGTGTTCCAAGCATCCAGATATAACCACCATCCTCGGATTTCCCCGAGCCGAACATAGCGAACGGTTCTTTGTCCGGCCCAAGTGCCGTGTAGGTCTTGTAGTCGAGTGACAGTGCCAGGCTAAGTGCTTCCTTAGGGCTATGCCCGAGAATCTCACACTCGAGTGCGTCGTGGAACCTTAAGTTGTCCTTGAGCTTGTTCGCATGGAACATTGTTGCTTGGACAATAGAACAATCACCATAGGTGTGCTTAGGCTCCATATCGACTTGACCGTGTGTGCAGGAAGGTTTCAAACTCAGCGGACTGGAAGTTACTAGGCTTGGTTCCCTCGTTCTCCAGCTTGATCTCTACGTTCTGGCTTGAGGTAAACACGGGGGCCCTAAAGAACCCGTCTTTAAGCTCAGTGCGTAAGGAGCTCCCGGCGCCTGTGAATGACTCAGGGAACTCGTTAGTATATTGTGCTCGTTTATCTGGCGTCACCTTGACCTTATAGTCTGAGGTGCGCGTATGGTAAAGCGATAGATTCTTAATGAACTGCTTGGCCGCAGCGTTGGGTGTGCGTGCTTGTCCTGCTTGTGCCTTAAAGATCTGCTCAGAGAACGTGTAAGAACTGGTGAACTCATAGCCTACCCAAACTGATGTATTGTTGGGCCATACGCCTGTATTGGTCACTGCAAGAGAAGTAACGCCACCTGAAGTAGTAACTGTCACTGGGATCTTTACGCCCCTATCAGTGTATACGGCAATACTAGAGGTAGCTAAGTAGGGACTATAAGATGTGCCTCCAACTACGAATGTGCTAATGTTCTCTCTAAGCGGCCTAGTGCTCCCTGCCGTAAACGTAGGGAACTTCACTTGATCATTGTAAATCATTGCCGGAATCCGCATGTCTAAATGAGTAACATCGTCATCTGGGGAAGTTGTGAGTGTTGTTGTCAATGAACTACCATTTAAAGAATATGCCGCAAGGCCTTCATCTTCCCCATCAAAGTTCAAAGGCATGCTAACTATAGAGGGAATGTTTGTTGTGGGGTTAGCAACAATCAAGTAAAGCGTTGAGTCAATAAACTCAAAGCCTCGTATCTTCATGTTAAAGTCCCACTTGAACCACGAGCTTAAAACCTTCTTGTTCTCACTAAAGAAGTAACGATACATGTAAAGAGACTGGTCTTCGTCTTTGGATAAGATCCCTAGTAGGTTCTCTGAGAGTGACCCAGAGAAGTATGTAATGTCTTTAGGGATATAACGAGGGACTTGCTCAGTGATGTCCGTAGACTCGTAGACGTCAGTAGTCTTGTTTAGTGAAAACTCCCTGATGCCTGTGTTGTTCCCTAAGTCAAATGGGTAATAGATATAAGAACCAACTGACACAGGGTCAGTCTCATTGTTATACTCAAAGTTCGTGATGGGCTTCACTGAGACCGTCTTAGGCGTCAGTAAGTCTTCCCCCTTCAGAACAAACTGACCATTCTTTGAGAACAAGATAAGGTTCTCTTGTGACGCTGACGCTGCGGTGATGTCTGTGACTCGGTCAGACTCAACAATGATGTCAATCGGGTCCGAGTCGAGGAGAGTTGTGACTGTGGTTCGTTCAAAGTTATACTCGAAGATCCCCTTGTCATTTACGCGTCCTAGCCCAGCTTCAGAAAGTATTACGTTACTACCACAGACAAACCCTAAACGATTCTTGAAGAACACACTGTTCTGGATTTTCTTAGCTAGGAATGAAGCAAACGGGTTACTTATGTCATCCCCTACGCTTCGCGGAGCAGTGTTAAGTGGTTGTATCTTGAATTTGTTTAAGTCCGTGTTTGTGATGAATAAAGGAAGAGTATCTATGTCGTAGTTTTGGATAGTCTCTGGAGCTACCGTCTCAACCCACGAGCCTGGTCCGATCTCTTGGTCCTCATCATCTGTCTTAAACTCGACGTAGTAGTCGTCA
>TARA_R110001592_G_scaffold7823_3_pt1 | contig 11505 bp, 14 predicted proteins | sample TARA_R110001592 | Tara Oceans TARA_R110001592 (sample SAMEA4398387) | marine metagenome | biome: Polar Biome; feature: [SRF] surface water layer (ENVO:00010504); material: water (ENVO:00002006), including particulate matter (ENVO:01000060) such as... | depth 5 m | reverse complement strand
GGCCCTAAGAAAGCTGCAAAGCTATTGGAAGGTAAGACTGAGTTAGAGATGTACGCTATCTGTGTAGATAAACTAGGCAGTGAGGAACGAGCCATAGAGAATGGCATACTGCTCCACTTACGTAGGAAGGATGATGAGATATGGCAACCGCCAAGACCCGTAACAACGGACGATGGACAGAAGCTAGGCACAAGTCTTTCATAATCTCTGCTCTACGTGGAGCGCATAGTAAATGGGGTGTCAAAGCTGATGTTAAGAAATCTGCTAGAGTTTCTACTGGGAGGTACTTATGTGCTGGTTGTGGTACTGTTGGCCCTGCTACTTTGCCACCTCTTAGAGGTCAGTCAAGACGTAGGAATAATGCTGCTGTTGATCACATTAACCCTGTTGTCGATCCTTCACAAGGATTCATAGATTGGAATACCTATATCACTCGTATGTTCTTAGAGGAAGATGGGTATCAGATTCTATGTTATGTTTGTCATGGAACTAAGACCCGTGATGAACGAGAAGAACGAACTAAGAGGAAGAAGAAATGAGACATCTAATTATACCAGATACTCAGATCAAACCTGATGCAAACAATGACCATATGACATGGGCTGGACACTATGCAGTTAAGATGAAACCTGATGTGATCGTACATCTAGGTGATCATTGGGACATGCCAAGTCTTAGCAGCTATGATGTAGGGACTAAGAGTTTTGAAGGTAGGCGGTACACTAAGGACATTGCAGCAGGTAATGAAGCAATGAAGATGTTCTTAGCACCTATCAAACGAGAACAGTTACGTCTTAAGAATGGAAAGAAGAAGCAATGGAATCCTCGCTTAGTGTTCTTACTAGGCAACCATGAGTATCGTATTGAACGTGCTGTTGAACACGACTCAAAGCTGGATGGTCTGATTAGCTTTGCTGATCTTGATCTTAAAGGATGGGAGGTGCAAGACTTCCTAGACCCTATCGTCATAGATGGTGTGGCATACTGTCACTACTTTACCTCTGGTGTTATGGGTAGGCCAGTGTCTTCTGCCAAGCTACTGCTACAGAAGAAGTACATGAGTTGTGTTATGGGACATGTTCAAGATAGAGACATAGCCTATGCACGTAGGGCTGATGGTTTAAATATGACTGGTCTGTTTGCTGGTATCTACTATCAACATGACGAGGCATACCTTAACCCTCAGACTAACGGATCATGGTCTGGTCTATGGGTGTTCAATGATGTACACGATGGTAGCTTTGATGAGTTGCCTGTATCAATGTCGTATCTACGGAGGACTTATGGCTCTAACTTTGGAAGAGTTGAAAGATCGCTTGAAGCAGTTGGATGAGGTTATCCTTGTTGACGTACTACAATTAGAATCTGGAGATATAGTTTATAGGTTTGAGGATGTTATTGAAAAAAACTTCTACGACCTAGAGATGCAACTAGAGGAACCATATAGTTATGATTGAAGATAGGATAGAACCTTTGTTTGACTTTGAGAAGTTAGCCAGTGAGACTCAAGTTGGAGGTACTCACTACACTAACCTATCTATACAGCCTATGCAGTATTCTATGGCTAACGAGTTGAACGCACTACAGCATACAATCATTAAGTATGTCACTCGTTATCAAGATAAGGGTACACCATTACAGGATCTGGCTAAGGCCAAGCACTGTATTGATATGCTGATAGAGTTTGAGTTGGAGGGAAAATGTGGGTAAAGCTAAACACTCATTGGTTGAATATGAACCAAGTAATATTCATTGATGAAGAGGCTAGAAGTATATCACTATCTAGTGGTAGGACAGTGCAGATAACTGAGGCTGCATTGGCTACTATCATGAGAAGTGTTAAAGGTCTACCTCCACTCAAAGCGAAACCTAGTAAGAAATAGTTTCCTAGGGAAATTAATAGGGGGCAATTAAGCCCCCTTCATTACGCCTAGTCCTTAAGACTATCAGGCATATCATCAGACAGTCCCTTCCTAGAATACCAAGCCGATAAGAACTTCTTAGCAAACTCAGGATCTTGTTGACGTAGTTGATGAGCAAACATAGTACCTAACTTACCTCGTAGTTTATTTGAAATAAGATCAAGCCTCTTTCTCTTAAGACTATCAGAAGAGTTCTGATAAGCAGGAGAATCAATAATACTCTGTAGCACAGGAGTTAACATCTCTGCATTCATCTGACGTAGCCCACCTAGTTGTTCACTAGATAACTTAACTCCCTTCAACTTACCTGTGATACCACCCTTGTTCCACTTAACCCTTTGCATCTCTTGTTGTAGTGGTGTTAGATTACTAGCATCGAATACATGCACACTGCTCCATGCTTGAGTAATGTCTATCTTCTTAGCGTCACCATACACACCATACTTCTTAGGTAGCTGCTTACGGAAGACAGGAATACGAGCCTGTAACCTTTCCCATGTGTCCTCTGCCTGTCGATCATAACCATCAAACATCTTAGCAGTCTGTGCTAGTAATGCAGGAGTCATTGGACGAGCAACAGTCTCTATCAATCCCTTCTGAATAGACACGTTAGGATCTACGATCATGGCTGTTAGAGTGTGCATACCTTCAAGGAAAGTCTTAGAGGTTATGTTACTCTTAACCATGTACACCAAGTTAGCAGTTAACTCTGCTGCCTCTTCTGAATTAATATCCTCATCATCTGCATACTCCTTAGTGAAAGTAAACAGGTCAGCAGCCATAGCTAGTGGTGTAGCTAAAGGTTCAAACCGATGATAGCTTACCCATGTATCACCTATACGGATAGAGTAGGGTAAGATACCTGCATCTTTCCAACGCTGTCTCTCTGACGCTGTACGAGGGATACTACCAGTGATAACATCTTCATCATACATAGCCCCTATCGTAGCAAACATAGTCATGCCTATGATCTGACGAGGTATCAACTCATCATAACTCATCTTAGCTGGCTCACCATGTAGAGGTATCTTGTTAGTTCTTAAATCCAACAGTACCTTACTTACACCTTGCTTGGTAGTGTAAGCAGCCCTTATTGCTGGAATGATAGGTATATAATTATAACCTTCTTTGATTATGTTCCAAGGAGTTTTAATAAATGGAACGAACAGAGCAAAGGCAGGATGATCATGACGTAGTTGCTGTATCTTACGAGGGGAACCAGCTAACTTCTGCTGAAAGGCATTGAACAAAGCATCATCACGTATAAGAGAGATAGCAAGTCTACCCTCTTTAGCAGCCTCTGCTCTCTTAGCAGCCATGTCAGCAGTCTCATCCTTGATACTAACTTTCAATCCTTTCTTCTGCCCATCAAAAGCAACTTGATTACCTGCTCTAGTAGCTACAAAGTTCTTGGTACGTACATCCCAGTTAGTATCTTGTGCAGCATCAGAGAATAAATCTTTCTTATACTGAGTATACAAATCATCATAGGATCCCATACCAGCTTTGCTATCTTCCTTGGCAAACTTAGAAGCCATTTGAAACATGCTCTGCCTACGGAACCTTGCCTTACCATACTCATCTATACCTACGATTAGCTTAGTAGGCCAGCGAACAAAAGTCTCACCAGCCCCTCCGAATGCCTGACCAAACCTAGTGCGACCAATGTTGTTGTGCATATAGTCTTGCATATCAAGAAGAATATCTTCCATCTGTTCAGTGCTTAACATCTTAGGGTCATCAACACCCATCTCATCTTTAAGGAAAGTCTTGAAATCTTTACCTGTCATTCCTAGCTTACGTTCATTGATGTCTCGTTCTAATGAATATCCTTTACGGAATCCTTCTCGAAAATAAACAGAGTCTTGAGCAAAGGAATCAATGGATGCTTCCCACATAGACTTAACTTGGTTCCACTCACGACCACCATTAGTTAACTTAATAGAGTCTGTTACTAAACCAATAGAGTCTATCAAAGGTTTCATCATAGACTGTATAAACATAGACATGAGGTTAACAGCAGGAGTACCTGTGCCAGACAACATTCCGTTAATGATTACATCTAACGCAATACCAGAGGTAGAATCATTCTTATCATCCCTAGCTATTACCTTACGATAGAACTCTGCTTTCTGTGCATCTCCAAACTCATTGATACGAGCAGCATTAACAGACAGAGAAGTATTAGCAACCTCACATGCTGGTGAAAATTTCATTTACACTTAACTCCTGCGAATAAAGAATCTATCATACGATTATCTGCCATGTCTTGCAACATCTTCCTTCTGTGGTTTAATGCAGCAGACACCTTACTACCTTGTCCTTTGTTCCATGCTTGTATACCATAGAATAGGTTGATGTCAGAATGTATTAAAGCAATTGTCTCATTAGTTAGACCAGTTGAATTACCTAAAATATCATAAGCATTAAACAACTTTCTTTCTACTTCATTGAATAGAGGCTGTAACATTCTCATCTCTTCTGCACTAAAGATTCTGTCATCATTAGCAAGAATAAAATCTATCATGTCCTCAAAGTCTTCAATGTCGTTCTTCTTAAGTAGAGTCCTTGATGCTGCGTCTATGTTCTTAAACGTATGACGACCACGCATCATGCCTCTGAGTTTAGCAGTATCTAATCCACGGGAACCAGCTACCTTCATTGCTGTATCTGCATACTCTTTTAAAAGAACATCAGCATCCTCAACATCCTTTAACTTTCTTAGATCATCATCAGTAAGCCTCTCACCAGCATTCATCTTAGCTTGGACTTCTGCCCTTGCTTCCTTGACAGCAGTGCTTTCCTTTATGTTAATGACTTTATCTGGATCATTACCTTTGTACCTACCTGCTGCTACCTTAGCTGTAGTCTCAGGCTTATCAACAGTACGAGGTAGTAACTGTCTACCAGCTATAGTTGCTTTATTAGAAGCACCACCTGATCCCATAGATTGACTAGGTTGATTGAATCTGGAACGTGCTGCACCTGTTTGAGATCCTACACCTAGCCTAGCTGCTTTCTCTGATGAAGATTCAAAGCCTAGTATTCTGTTAGTGTTTGTATTAAACGGAGTCATTGCTTCTGGTACAGCATTAGTGAAAGGTCTAAGTAATACAGCACCCGCACCACGTTGACCACCAGTAGGAGCCACACCGAAACCTGCTGCCCCTTTAATTGTTTGTTCACCACGATCAGCTACACCTTCTGCTATTCTACTACGAGGTATAGCACCTGATGCTTGTTGTACTCTACTCTTTAAATCTGGAAGATTACTAAACTTACCTAGCTTAAGATTTTCTAAATTAATAGCAGCCTTACGCAGTACATCTCCTTCTGCTTTCTGTACTTCTAGTCGCTGTATAGTTTTCTTAGCTTCTACCTTCTGAGCCTCTAACTGATTCGCTCTAGTTCTACTACCTAATGTAGGTTTACCAGTAGAACCTTTAAGAGTAGCTAGAATATTATCTATCTGTCCTACTTGTGATTTAGTTTTCGCAAGAGTTTTACCTAGATCATCTAAGGCTTGCTGTGTAGGTGCACCCTTAGCTTCTATTTCTAATTCAGCTTGTACCTTAGCTTGTGCTTGAGCTACACTACGAACAGGAACGTCCCCTGCTGCATCTGCTACAGCACCAATAGCCGCTTCTGATTCATCTTTTAAATCAGTACCTTCATCAGCAGCTTTAGAACCAAACTTACTAGCAATCTTACCTATGCCAGCACCTAAGCCAGAGCCTAGTAAACCACCAGCCATGATGTAAGCAACGCGAGAGTCTCCATACTGCTCATAGACAGGCTCAAGAGATCCTCCTAGTAAGCCTTGTACGCCACCTCTAGCAGCATACGTACCTACCTTAGATGCAAAGGTCAAAGGCTTAAGAGCAAAGGCAGGTAAGGTTACAGGGTCAGCTAAACCACCAGCTAACATACCAAGCACAGATGATGCAGGGTTCTGTTCAAACTGTACTCTTGAACGATACTCAGCTACTTGATCCTCAAACTCTTCTCTAGGATTTTTCTCTACTCCTACAAAGTCCTTGATACCCCTAATACTAGAAGTAAAAGATCGTCCTGCTTGATCACCAAAAGTTTCAAATGATCCATACTGCTGACCTTCTTCTGCTTCCTTAGCAACTACAGCGTTGACCATTACTTCTCTTGGAGTACCATTAGGAAACTCCATAGTCCCTAACGTAGGGTGTTCATAAAAAATTGTCATGGACTACCTCAAGTTATGGGCCAACTGCTTCTGGACGATATCCAGCACTCATCCGTTCAATGGCATTCTCAGTAAGACCTAACTTTCTCAGTCTATCTTTAATTTTTAATAACTCTTTTGCCTTAGCTGATCTATCACCTGTGTCTCGTCTGGCTCCAGAAAACAAGTATGTATAAATATCCTTCATGTCGTCTTCTAATCTAACCAACTCAGCTTTTTTATCTACTGAACTATAATCAGTATCATCTGGATTGTTTGAGGATATTTCGGCTTCTAACTCAGCATCAAACTCATTAGCCGCTTGTTCAGCCGCGCCTCCACCCTCAGTTGGGCTAAGACCTTCAACATTGCTATCTCCCTTAGTATCATCAACAATAGCAGCAGCAGCCGCAGGGCCATATAGTTTTGATATTGAATCTAACCACTCAGCTTTTGTAGCAAATGTTTTACCTTGAGTAACATCCATTACTCTACCATCGAAATGCTCTGTAATTGAATGTTGTTTAGCTGGTGTTGCGTTAGTCATAGTAGCTAAGTCAGCAGCAGTTCCTTGCTGAACAACCACATTAGAAGATTTACCTAATGATCTATCCTGTTGTAAGTTAGTTGCAGTAGTGGCTGCTAAAGTCATATCTCTAGCCTTAGTATGTAACGCCATAGCTTGGGCGTAGTCACCATTAGCCATTAGCCTACTAGCAGCCTCAGTTAGACCTTGTGGAGTATTTAAGTCAAGTCCTGATACACCTTCTTGTAGCCTTGACGCTTGTGCCATGTCAGGAGTTTCATACCCTAACATATTACCAATACCAGCACCCAACATACTTCCACCAGCATGTCCAATAGCAAAGCTGGAACTCATCCCACTTGCCTTATCAGCAGATTTTTGTAACCTATTCTGTTGAATCACTCTAGGATCCATACCAAATAAACTCATTACATCACTAGCCATAATTATACCCTGCCTTTCTTTGTACAGTAACGTACATTAATATTGTAACTACCTTCATGAGGTATATACATCATAGGAATCCTGTTCCTAAACCAATTATGCCACCAGCCTGTGCTTCACCACGATCCTTTGTATATCCAGCAGCCTCTTTGTAGCCACCCATGTAATTAGCCATAGCCGTATTGTTAGCAGCAGATCGTTGTTGTCCAAACATACCACCTAACTCCATCATTGCCAAAGCATTAGCATCCATACCTTGTCCCTGAGTAAACATACTCTGACCCATGTTAATGTCACTCATACGTTGTGCCTGTGCCTGAGCGAATGCGTTGTTACGATCCATAGCATCTTGCTGTGCAAAGGCTTGAGCAAACCCATAACCATCTGGACTCATCATACCTGAGCCAGCACCAGCACCTAGAGCCTCACCACTCACACGTAAGCCGCTAGTACCTGATCCAAACATACGTTCACCTAGACGCTGTGCTTCACCTGTTCTACTACCAGCACCTATATCACGTTGTCTATTGTACATCTGTGTTGCTAGATCATCGTAGCTTCCACCAGCCCTGTTAAGGGCAGCAGTACCTAAGCCAAACATTTGATCCTGTTGTGCTTGATAGCGAGGATCCATAGAATAGGATGCTTGACCATTATTAAAAGAAGCAGTACCAGCACCAGAGGTTACGCCATATGGTTTATACTGCCCTCTGTCCCAAGCTGCATCTCCTGCCTGACGCATAGAGTCTTGGGCTTCGCCTAGTTTTCTTTGATTTTGATAGGCTCCAATACCGCCTAATAGCCCACTTATTAATCCCATTATGATGCCCTCTTCCAAATGTATACTACGATGTATGGTTGCATGATATCATGCGTATGCACTCCACCACCGCCTGTGTTAGCTGTATTAATTGTAATGGTTGTGCCTCCACTCTGCCCTGTGATAGCCTCTTGAAAATCGTAAGTGGCCCCTTGAATACCTCGTTGAGTGATGGAGTGACTGTGCGCTGGTATTTCTGCTGTCGTTAAAGCATGTGAGTCAGTTGTTGCACCACCAGTATCACCAGCAGTATACCCACCACCAGCACCAAGCATTACTTTACCAGCACCAAAGGCTGTCCATACACCTACACCAAGCAAGGTAGCAGGGTTAGTAGCTACTACTGATGTGTATACAGAACCTACAGGATATGCGTGTGCATTGACTTGTGCTGCTGTAGGAGCATTAGCTTTAACATAAGCTGTTGTGGCTAGCTGTGTACTGTTAGTTGCAGTAGCTGGAGTTGGAGCCGTAGGCGTACCTGTTAATGCTGCGTTGTTAATGTTAGCTTTAGTAGCTACAGCTACAGCGATAGCATTATACTCATCGTCTATTTCTGTACCACGTACTCGTTTAGCTGCTGTACCTGCACTGAGGCCATCCTTAACAGCAAAGTTAGTTGACTTCGTATAATTACTCATTAGTTAGTTCTACCTTGTTTAACATAAACGTCAAACTTTTGAATTGATAATTGATCACCATTAATGTAAGCCTCAAAACCTAATTGAATTACACTGCCATGACCACCTACTGCAACCTTAATACGATCTGTTAAACCACCACCTGTAAACTCTGCAATGTTATACTCAGCAACATCATACTCAGATACAGAACTTTGCTTTACTGTTCTATTGTAAGAGCGAGGCTGATCAGTGTAATCAGTACCTACCTTAACAACAAAATTCTGACCACTACCACCTATAACAGTTACACCTACAATCTTTAATATTTTATTAACTGTAGGCTGATCAAAGTCAAAGTAGTTTGTACTGTATGCTAAGTAGTAAGATGTTCCATTGTCTTGGAACCCACTATACTTAGCTATTCCATTAACAAGACCGAGGTAAAGAGTACCATCAAAAGCAGACAGACCACTAAGTATGTCAGAGTCCACCCACTTAGTTACTCGTAGTCCACCATTCTCTAGTCTTCCTCTAGTATCAAAACAATAGATAAGTTTAGAACTAGGGAATAGTAATAAATAGAAAGCATTAGATGCTGAGTAGATTGAAGTTACATTTTCAGTAGAGTATGTATTAATAATCTTTACTAGATCATCACGTACATTAACAGACAGGTCTGCTAAGGGGTTAGATTTCTCTTGTATGACACGTACCAAAGACCGTAACCCTGAGTTAGCTAGGAAGTAGATGTCGTCTCCTACGGCCTGTACGGACTTCTTAGACACACATCCTACATTCTCTAGTACCTCTATTACATTTAACTCACTAGCAGCAATAGTTAAATCTGAGTTATTATTATCACCAAGGATTACAATACATCGTTTACAGAATACAATGATGCGTCCGTTAAATCCAGCAACACTGACAATCTCATCACCACCATTAGTCCATACTTTTCTTAAGTCTAAGGTTAAGAATGATCCTCCAGAAAAAGCACCAGTAAGTAAATTAGATCCATACAATGTATACTTATCTGTCGCTGTACCACCAGCCCACAATCTACCATAGGCAGAAGTTACAAAAGAGAACTGATGGTTAGCGGATGTTGTTGCATGAGTTGTCACTGCAAAGTTAGAGTCTACTCTGAGCATAGCCTTACCAGCTTGTGCTAGGTATACAAACCCTCCTAGTGAAGCAGCTTGCCAATCATTATCAGTGCCATGTCCTGTAGATATAGCAGTGAGTGTACCAAGACCTCGATAGATTTTACCATTGCCCCAAGTAATATATCCAAGGTGTCCAGTAGAACCTACATAGTCGTGCATACCTACAATAGAAGAAGAGGTGCCACCAGAAGTAGTCTGATATACATACCCCTCTCTAGCACCTAGTCTACCCTCAGAATCTATAACGCAGTTGTCTGCTTGTAATGCGTATCCACTCGCTAAAGTAATGCTACTTTCCTGAGTGTTTAACCCATAAAATCCAGGGGCTGCAATGGAAGAACTAACTAATTGTTTCATACATTATACCATATAGTCTCTTCTGGATGCTTTGACGCATCTAATGCTATTGCGTTAGATAATGAGTTGTTAGCTGCCATGTATGCAGAGTTACCTGTCTGTCCATTATCTTCACCCCTCTCTTCTACAGCCTTAGCATAGGCTAACAGAACAATAGGACGATGAGGACAAAGTATGATGGAAGACTCTGATGTTAAATCTTCTGATCTCTGAACAACATTAAACCTAACTTCGTACACACCATCAGGCTTAGGATATAAATCAATAAGAGTATCACCATCAGTACCTACGCCATTAAAAGACCAGTAGCTAGGTGAACCAGTTGCAGGAGATGGAGTTAGGTATCTATCATTAAACCAATTCGCAGTTTGATAATCAACATCACTTTGAGTTGTTGCGTTAACAACACTTAGAACTTTAACATCGTTCTGAGTACCATTTAATTCGTAATTGAAAACACCATTAGAAGTGGTAACAGTTAGACTCTGACGTAAGGCAGACCAGTCCCATGCTTGTTCTACTTCTTGAATTGAATCATTGATAAGAGTAGCTATAAGAGATGAATATTCATTCTCATTAATAGATTCTACTTGTCGTTCTCGTAGACGTACAAGAACTGAGTTGATTGCTGCTAAGTAATTCATAGGATTATACCATATTTTTGTTTAAAAGTCAAGAGACTATTTTCTTGCTACAATTGATTGACCGAAGTACATACCAACAACTGACATGATTGCATGAGGTAGCCACTCAGGAGTAACCATACCCTCTAGTGTTCTCCACTCTGTTACTGTTGTAGTGAAGTCAAAGAATAAAAGTTTAAATCCACTCGTTACTTCTACTGGTACTACTGTTGGTAGGTTTAAGATAGGAGCAATAAGAATAAACATCGCCATGCCCATGAAGGACACCACTAGGAATCTCCTGATCCATTGTGCATTAGGAGTATCGTATGCCCTAGCTGCTGCTACACTGTCCTCAGAGGCCGAGAATTGCTGCATGAGCATCTTTTGCTGGTCAGCCTTATCCTTCTGTGCCTGTGCCCACATCTTCATTACAGCGCCTCCTAGGACGCTTAACAGCAATGTGATAACTTCTATCGGCATACCAAACATTACTTCTTCTTCTTATGAGTTAGATTCTTACTAGAGGCAGTATGCTTTGCACCCGTCATAAGTTTACCATTAGTCTTGTGAGTCTTGCCTGTATACTCCTTACCATTTGGTAAGTAATGTTTAACACCTTTCATAATAACCTCACCATTTTTCCCTATTAGCCCAATATGCCGCAGACATCTTACCCTTAGCAATGTTCTTACCATGCCTAGCCTTGAATGACTTACGCTTGGCTTTCATCTTATCACTCTCACCAGCCTTTGGCTTACCTGCTGTACTAGCACCTTGCTCTCCAAAGCGAATAGTCTTAGTTACTCCACCTTCTTTAGCTACT
>TARA_R110001592_G_scaffold69367_1_pt1 | contig 11508 bp, 9 predicted proteins | sample TARA_R110001592 | Tara Oceans TARA_R110001592 (sample SAMEA4398387) | marine metagenome | biome: Polar Biome; feature: [SRF] surface water layer (ENVO:00010504); material: water (ENVO:00002006), including particulate matter (ENVO:01000060) such as... | depth 5 m | reverse complement strand
ACATGGTCAATTTAGAACAAGCCCAATAGAAACTTTATAACTTATTATTCTACTGCGACAATTTGTCACTTCCCAGCTAGATTTCACTCGATATACTTCCTTAACTTTTTGATAACAGTATGTATTTATAAGGAAAATGGTTTGAGAAATCTTAAGCTTTTAGTGTTAGGCGTGAGTTTGATTGGTGCTAATTCTGTTTTGTCTCAAGATGTTGCACAAGGGGATACAGCAACATCGAAAGACGGAATTTCCAAATTAGATACAATCAGTGTGACCGCTAATCGAGACCAGGAATTGACTCTAGATGTCCCTGCTAGCATTGGGGTTATCGATGAAAAAACGCATGAGTTGGATCAGCCACATTATCAAAAAGACTTATTCAATTCGATCGCGGGTGTTCGAATCACACAAACAGGCTCCACCATTGGTCACACGACCAGTATCCGAATGCCTTCTAACACCGGGCCTTATTACTTATTTTTACAAGATGGTATTCCCGTCCAGTCCTCAGGTTTTTTTAATCATAATGGTTTAGCCTATACCAACTTTAGCTCGGCAGGTTCGGCAGAAGTGTTGAAAGGCGCAGGCACGGCACTCTATGGTTCTGATGCAGTAGCAGGCACGATCAACGTCATTTCTAAAGACCCGTCTTTGGAAAAAGGCTACACCTTGAGTACAGATCTTGGTAGTTATGGCTTTTATCGTTCGGCTTTATCGGGAAGCACAAGTTTGAATAACGACTCTTCTCTTGGTTTTGATATCTCTAATAGTGGCAGTGACGGTTGGCGTGATCATACCCGAACCAAGCGTAGTGAAGCGAATGTGACACACTTTGTCTCCTTGGATGATGACAATAGTCTGAAAACTGTGTTCTTCATGAATCAGACGGAAGCCGACATGGCCGGTAGTCTAATTGGTTTGGATGAGCTGAATAACAACACAGAATCTGCTGGTGACATTCAAGTCGCAATAGATTCAGGTTTGGAAATTCAGCGTAAATTTGATTTTGCCCGTTTAAGTACCGAATGGACTCATCTTCTCAATGACAATATTGAATTATCTACCATTGCCTACCTGCGAGGTAACCGTAATCGTTATGTAGCGACCTGGGAACGCAATTTACCGAAGAATGATAGTGAAACACATACGGCGGGAATGATGTTCAAAATGAACATTGATATGGATAGTATGCGGTGGATTTTCGGTACAGATATCGAATACACAAAAGCATCGACTACTTACTCACAGTCATTTGATTATGTGCCTAGTGGTTTTGGTTCATCTGCTCCGGCAGGCGATATCTATGACTACGATGTGAATTATTTTGCTCTGGCACCGTATGCGAGTGCCGCCTTCCAGTTAAGTGATAACTTTATCTTAGAAGCCGGTTTACGTTATGACCATAACAGCTACGACTACACAAATAATCTAGGTGATGGCCAATATGCATCCTCAGGTTATTCACGTGCTTCAAGTGATAAAGATCCATCATTCGATCACTGGAGCCCTAAGTTAAGTTTGACCTACCGTTTGGATGATCAGCAAAACATTTATGCCCGCTTTGCGAATGGCTTTCGAATTCCTCAGGCATCACGTTTGTATTCACTTAAAACAAATAATATTGATTTTGAACTCGATCCAGAGACCACGGATACAATTGAACTAGGTTATAAATTATCGACACAAAATCAACGTTTGGATGTCGCTATTTATCATATGACGATAGACGACACCATCGTTAGCCGTGAAAATACCAGCGGTGATCGCTACTATGTTAATGGTGGAGAGACTCAGCATCAAGGCATTGAATTATCGATCTTTCAGCAACTAAGCTCTGAGTTTTCAACGCGTCTTGCCTACTCTTATTCAGAGCATGAATTTGTTAACGACAGTCAGTATAAGGATAACGAACAAGCTGACGCGCCGAATGATATTGCCAACTTACGTTTGAATTATTCACCAGAGAAAACGCCGGGATTAATCCTGTCTTATGAACTAGAACATGTCGGTAACTATTGGTTAGATGATGATAATACTAAAACCTACGATGGCTATACCATCACACACCTAAAAGCGCTTTATGAGATTAATAAGCAACTAACTATAAATGCAAAAATTAACAATCTCACAAACAAAGCGTATGCCGAAGATGCTAGTTTTAGTTATGGCAAAGAGAAGTACACACCAGGTTCACCACGACATTTCTATGCCGGCATTGAGTATAAGTTTTAATGATGACTAAAATACGCCGCTCGCTCATAACGACCCTTCATGCTTTATTGTTGGTATTAGTGCTTCCTTCATCTGAGGCGCTTTCTGAAAATATAAATGTTGATATGAAGACAAAAGGCCATGCTAGCTCTAAGCAAAGCTTATTCTCTGAATGTCAGGATTCAAGTGCTCTGCCTTCGGTGCATTGTGGACGAACCCCATCTGTCGCGATTGATGAAAAGGGCAAAGCATTTGTTGTGTTTTCACAGAATGGGCACGTTTATCTATCAAGTTCTTTAGATTATGGAAAGACTTATTCAAGCCCAATAGTGGTGAATCGAAAGCCTGAAGCCATTTATGATGATGGTGAAAACCGACCAAAACTTGTGCTTTCAGGTGATGACAAGCTTTTTGTTTCTTGGACACACAAAACCCCAGGGCGTTATTCGGGTGATGTACGTTTTGCTCGTTCTTTAGATGCTGGACATAGCTTTTCTGAACCCGTTACAGTCAATAATGATGCCCAGCTAATTAGTCATCGTTTTGACTCTATGGTCTTAGATGGCGCGGGTCGCTTATACCTGTTTTGGATAGATAAGCGTGATAAACAGGCAGCGGATAAAACAAAACAAGACTACCTCGGAGCCTCTATTTACTACACCTATTCAGATGATGACGGCGCGAGTTTTCAGCCCGATAGAAAGTGGGTAGAGCATAGCTGTGAGTGTTGTCGTATATCTACGGCACAAGATGCCCTAGGAAAAATTGCCATATTATGGCGGCATGTATTTCCAGGCAATATTCGTGATCATGCCATTGCCTATGTTGGGGATAAACAAACACAAATCTCTGGTCTTCCGTTTAGGGCAGCTATTGATGATTGGAGCTTAGAAGGTTGCCCGCATCATGGCCCAGATATGTCTTTCGATTCAAATAATCGAGCCCATATGATTTGGTTTACCCAAGGTAAAAAGAATAAAGGTTTAGTTTACGGACAGTATGATTTTGACAAGCAAAACACACAGTTAGTGAAAGCGATCGATACAAGCCCGTCAGCATCCCGCCCACAAGTTCAGGTGATGGGTAACAAGGTCTATGTATTGTGGAAGCGCTTTAATGGCCAGACCGTCGATTTAATACTGCTTCGCTCTTTAGATTTAGGCAAAACTTGGTTAACTGAAGAGATAATCGCAAATACAGCCAATGACTCTGATCATCCAGATTTTATAATCCAAAGCGAAAAAATGTTCGCAATCTGGCATACACAAACCGAGGGTTTGCGATGGATCAGTGTGACGCAATGACAGTCGCTTTTAAGCAAAACAAAACACTAGAGTGCCTGTCATTTAAATGGATGACTATCGCTATAGTCTCGGTGCTCATGTCAATTTTTGCACAAGGATCTTTAGCGAAAGTCAGTTTGAAACCCTTCGAGAGTGATAGTTTGTCGAAAGTTGAACAAACTCGAGAAGGTGAGGCATTTGTGGTGGTCTTGTGGTCAATCGATTGCCCACCGTGCATAAAGGAACTTAAACTACTGAGTAAATTTAAAACTTCCGGCTTACTGACGCGATTTATTCTTGTTTCTACCGATGGAGAAGAATATCGAGATGAACTAGAGCGCCTGATTTATGCTGAACAGTTATCTGGTTACGAACATTGGTTGTTTAATGACGCTTTACCAGAGCGCTTACGCTACAAGATTGATCCTTTGTGGTATGGAGAATTACCTCGCTCTTATTTTTATGATGAACATGGTGAACGAATACCTCATAGCGGCGTACTGACTGAAGAGATACTTCAAGCCTGGCTAATGCAATATCTACATAGTAATCAGCTCTCCAAATGAGTGGTACGAAGCCATTTCGCTTGACTGTTATCGTATCGTTAATTCTACACCTTGCGATGATAGCCTCTGTATTGATGACCATGTCAGGTCAACTCGAACTAACGCTTGCTAATCCGGCACAAAAACACACGCAAATATTGGTGCTTGCCTCACCTTTACGGCAGCCAGAAGCCAAACCAGAGCCTGAAGTTAAACCAGAACCTAACCGACATCCTGCTCCCGAAGTTAAACCAAAGCCCGAAGTTAAACCAAAGCCTCAGTTAGAAACTAAACCGGCGTCAGAACCTAAACCAGAATCTAAGTTAGAACAACAAATTGAGGTTTCAGCAACTTCAGAGAAAACAGAGATTCAAAGTCCGGTTCAGCTTAAGCAATCACAAAGATTAGGCATAGAAGATGAGTTTATTCAGCGCTATAAAAGGGAAGTTCTCGCATTAATAGAAGCTCAAAAGTATTTTCCAAAAAAATTGAGGAAAATGCGAAAAGAAGGAGACGTAACACTTGAGTTTATTCTCCTTCGTGACGGAAATATTCACGACATTAAAATTCTTAGCAATATTGGTCATCGTTTTTTTCGAAATGCCGCGTTAGGCGCATTAGAAAAAGTGGGTAAATTTCCGAGCTTCCCGGAAGAAATAACAAAAGCCTCTTGGGCCTTCAATATCACCTTGGAATATGAACTAAATTGATAATTTACGATGAGATAAAATTAAGTAGACTAACAATTTAGAACATACAATAAAGTATTATTCTAAGAACGGCGCCAGCTTGTTCCGTCTTTACTATCATCAAGCGTTATCCCCTGCTCTAATAGTAAATCGCGGATACGGTCTGACTCTGCCCAGTCCTTGCTTGTTCGGGCATCAGTTCGGTCTTGCACTAGGCGGTCAATATCATCATTAGATAAACCCTCAGAAGATTCACCTTTAAAATAAGCTTCAGGATCTAACTGAAGAATGCCCAAAGTTTCACCTAAGGTTTTCAGTGTTGTTGCAAGCTGGGCGACATTATCTGCCTGAGCTGTGCGTGAAACATTTAGCTCCCGCACTAAATCAAACATTACCGCTAAAGCCTCTGGCGTGTTGAAATCATCATCCATCGCCGTTTTAAATCGAGCAATATAAGATTGTTCTAGGGATTTAGAAGAAAAGTCACTTTCATTTAAACCACGCAATGATTGATATAAGCGATCTAAGGTTGCGTTGGCTTCAACCAAATTATCCTCGGAATAGTCCACCTGACTTCTATAATGACTAGATACCAAAAAGTAGCGAATCACTTCAGCAGAATATTTTTCCAAAACTTCACGAATGGTAAAGAAATTGCCCAACGACTTAGACATTTTTTCTTTATTCACGCGAACAGCACCAGCATGCATCCAATAATTTACATATTTTTTACCGGTTGCGCCTTCTGATTGCGCTATTTCATTTTCATGATGCGGAAACTTTAAGTCTGGCCCGCCGCCATGTATATCGAAGGTATCACCTAAACAACAGGTAGACATGGCTGAACACTCAATGTGCCAACCAGGGCGACCATCACCCCAAGGTGACTCCCAACTTGCTTCGCCTGGCTTTGCCGCTTTCCACAGCACAAAATCAAGCGGATTACGTTTATGCTTCTCAACATCGATTCGCGCACCAGCAAGCAGCTCATCGGTATTTCGCTTACTTAACTTACCGTAGTTTTCAAACTTGTCGATCGCATAATAGACATCGCCATTATCAGCCGCATAGGCATGCTCGTTGTCGATCAAACGCAGAATCATATTGATGATTTCTTGGATATGCGCCGTCGCTCTAGGCTCTTGATCAGGCGAAATAACAGACAGTGCGGCTTCATCTTCGTGCATCGCATCTATAAAACGCTGCGTGAGCACATCATAGGCCTCGCCATTTTCAGCCGCACGCGCAAAAATCTTATCATCGACATCAGTAATATTTCGAATATAGGTCACGTCATAACCGCTATAGCGTAAATAGCGGGTAATCACATCAAAACTAACTAAGACACGTGCGTGACCAATATGACAGTAGTCATAAACTGTCATACCACAGACGTACATTTTTACTTTATTAGCTTCAATAGGCTGAAAGATTTCTTTCTGCGCCGTTAGCGTGTTGTATATTTTTAAAGACATGTATTAACTCCGCTCATCAGCTAATTTATTTTGAGGACTATTCATTTATTTAGAAGACCAGGTATCACGCAAGCTAATAGTGCGATTAAAAATAACTTTACCAGACTCAGGTTGATGATCGTAGCGATCTGCAACAAAGTAGCCTTCACGTTCAAACTGGAAGATATCTTCAGGCTTTGCTCTGGCTGCATCAGGCTCAAGTCGCGCCGTAATAACAGAAAAACTTTCTGGGTTAATATGCGCCAGAAAATCTTCATCACCCGCATCAGGGTTTGGATGATTAAACAAACGGTCGTACAAACGAATTTCGGCATCGACACTTTTATTTTCAGAAACCCAATGAATCACGCCGCGCGGTTTTATGCCTTCAATATTATTCCCTACTGAATCAGGAACTAGACTAGCCAAAACCTCAACAACTTCTCCTGAAGAGTCTTTCACCACTGCGTCCGCTTTAATAATGTATGCACCACGCAAACGAACATAATCACCTAAGACTAAACGCTGAAATTTCTTGCGCGACAATGTCTGGTCTTCAGTAAAGTCAGCTTTATCAATATATAGGTTTTGCGTAAAAGGCAGGTTTCGCTCACCTCGCTCAGGAATCTGCTGATGACGCGCTGCTGTTAAAATTTCATCTGCACCTTGTGAATTATTCTCATCCATATTCTGAATGCTAACTTTCAGAGGATTCATCACACACATTGCACGTGTAGCCGTGTCATTCAGATCATCGCGAATGGCTCGTTCAAGAATAGCGACATCAATATCACTGTTGTTCTTGCTGGAAACAGGAATCATATCGCAGAAGTTTTTCAGAGCAGTCGGCGTAAAACCACGGCGACGCATACCAGAAATAGTTGGCATACGCGGGTCGTCCCAATCATTGACCACATTTTCATCAACCAACTGCTTTAATTTTCGTTTACTGGTCACGGTGTAGTTCAAATTCAAACGACCGAACTCATACTGCCTTGGCTTACTAGGAACCGGTAAATGCTCAACAAACCATTCATAAAGCGGACGATGCGCTTGAAATTCTAGAGTACACACAGAATGCGTTACACCTTCAATGGCATCTTCTTGGCCATGAGCAAAATCATAACTTGGATAGATACACCACTTATCACCAGTTTGATGATGAGTAATTTTGCGAATGCGATATAAAATAGGGTCACGTAGATTCATATTAGGTGACGTCATATCTATTTTTGCACGAAGCACACAAGCGCCTTCGTCATAGTCACCGGCTCGCATTTTCTCGAAATCGGCTAAATTCTCTTCAACAGAACGGTTTCTATGTGGGCTTTCTTTTCCTGGGCGCGTTGCCCAACCACGGTATTCTTTTGACTCTTCTGGAGACAAATGACAAACGTAAGCATGACCTTCATTAATAAGATGCAAAGCCCAGAGATAAAGTTGGTCGAAGTAGCTTGAGGCGTACTTAATCTCCCCTGCCCATTCATAACCTAGCCATTTAACATCTTCTTGAATAGCATCAACAAATATCTGGCTTTCTTTTTCAGGGTTGGTGTCATCAAAACGAAGATTACATTCACCATTAAATTCTTTTGCCAAACCGAAGTTCAACCAAATTGAACGCGCATGACCAATATGTAAATAGCCATTGGGCTCAGGAGGAAAACGAGTCACAACTTTTCCTTCATTCTTATTGTCAGCAATATCTTGCGAAATAATTTGCTGAAGAAAGTGAGTTGATTTTTCGTTTTTGACATTATCGTTTGAATGAGATGCTGACATGCTAAGAAGGATTCCGCCGCGAAAATAAGGCGAGCATTATAGCGAAAACATGGACAATAGCGAACCGTAAAACACTAATTTGATTAATTGAAAAAGTCTTTCACAGGGCTCGTGTAGCGGTAAAATTCCGCTCATTGAGCTTGTCGAAATGTGTCCGATTAAACTCAGCGTTTAATCTAGTAGACCCTTCGACAAGCTCAGGGACCGTAAATTACAAATTCGAAGTCCCATCACGGGGGCAATGTCGATTTATCTGATTCATAAATTTAACTAAAGAAGGAATATTATTTGCCACAATCGGCACGCCCGTTGTTAATAATGAAACAGATATATCTCTATCTGGATCCGCCCAACATAACTTATTGATCAAACCAATATGGCCATAGGCTGAAGCACTATGCTTACCCCACATACCAAACGGTTCACCACCTAACATTAGACCAGCGCTATAGCGCATTGGAATCATCAGCGTTTGGTCAAACTGAATACTTGAATATTCCTGCGTGAAACGCTTGATAGTAATAGGTTCACAAACTTTCTTACCTTGCCATGTTCCGCCATTCAAAAGCATTTGGTAAAAATTACCCATTTCCTCTGCCGTTCCCATCATATTGCCTGCAGGAATAATGGCTCGCTTAAAACGAGGATCATTACTCACTTGCTCGACCATAGACAAAGAGCCACCCAAAGCTCTCTTAATGAGTGTCGATATTGGGAAAAATGGTGTCATGCCAGTTGCATGGTTATCTGCCAAACGGTCAGCATACTTATCTTCGATGCCGTAACGGAAATACTTCATACCCATTGGCTGACGCAACCTTTTATCCAGAAATTCTTGAATGGTCATGCCTGTTACTTTTTGAAGAACCCGCTCAAGGATATATCCGCCCGTTAAGGCGTGATAAGCCAAACGGTGAGCTTTTGTCGATTTTGGTTCGGTTTCACAAAGCAAACGCCAAATTTCATCATTATCCCAAAGTGCATCAACGGGCGCACCAGCAGGTAAACCCGGGACACCAGCGCGATGCGACAAGACTTGATGTATCGTGACATTCTGCTTTCCTTTCTGACCGAACTCTGGCGCATAAAAACTAACTGGGTCATGTAAGTGGATTAGCTTATCTTCACTCAATAAATGCATTAAAAAAGCGGTAACCGCTTTTGAAGCAGAAAAATAACAAACAGGTGTCGCAGGACGCATTAACACTTTTGAGTCAGATCGGTCAGATTGAGGGCCATTTCCTTGAGAATGTCCAATCGCCCTATCAAGAATGACCTCACCTCTACGGCGCATATGAATAGAAATTCCTGGGTGAGTGGCGGTTTTATAAATACCTTCAACAGATTTCCAGATAGCTTCAGCACCCTGCTTCGTCATGCCAACTGATTCAGGATCTACCTCATGACTACAGTCTAAAGTTGATACGGAAGAAAATGAGCTCGGTAAATCAACCAAATGACTAACATTCTTACGCAGCCCCTGTTTCAGAAAACCACCACTCGAAGGACTCGACTTCAACCATTTACTTGCATCTAAACTCACACTCATTTTTGTACCACACTTATTGTATTGATATAAAAGACTGACTTTTTAAAATATACAGAACTGATAGTCATAACAATAGGCCGATATTTGAAATTCGACAATAATCCAGATCAAGTCTGTGCTTATTTTCGGCCAAAATTTACAATAGTTATCACAGCCCAGCAAATCAAACAGCTAGCTTAAATTCCACCTAGGTAAATTAAACTCTTTTAAATTAGAGAGTTCTGAAATAATTAAATAGATTTACCTCAAAGTATGCAGCCTTACTTAGAGGTGTCGTTTTCAGTTTCCTTTTTCGCTACAATAGCCGCCTTATTCGACCACAGCTATTTTTAACTACACAATAGATTTTAAACAAACAACAGGAATATTCCTTACCATGATTTTATTAAAAACTAATTTCGGTGATATCACACTAAAGCTAGACCACGAAAAAGCGCCAGAAACTGCAAAAAACTTCGAGCAGTATGTTGAAGAAGGTTTTTATAACGGTCTTATTTTCCACCGTGTTATTAGCAACTTCATGATACAAGGTGGCGGCTTCGAGCCTGGTATGTCTCAACGCGCTACACGTGCAACCATCAAAAATGAAGCGAACAATGGTTTGAGCAACAAAAATGGCACTGTCGCCATGGCTCGTACTATGGACCCGCATTCGGCTTCAGGTCAGTTTTTCATTAACGTCAAAGACAACGGCTTCCTAAACCACACAGCTGAAACAATGGAAGGTTGGGGTTACGCGGTATTTGGAGAAATCGTTGACGGCATGGACGTTGTTGAAAAAATCAAAGCAGTGAAAACAACCACGAAATCAGGTCATCAAGATGTACCTGTTGAAGATGTTGTGATCGAATCTGCTACCAAGATTGCTGACGCGGAATAACCGACGAATGAGCACCTATTTTATTTCAGATCTACACTTGGAAGAGTCTCGTCCTGATATTACCGAGGCATTTATAGCTTTTATAGATGCGATTCAAGGGCAGGCAAAAACGCTTTATATTCTGGGTGATTTTTTTGAGAGCTGGATAGGTGACGATGAAAATACGGCACTGCAGGTCAGTATCAAACAACGGCTCAAATCCTTTACTGACCAAGGTGCCGCATTATTTTTTATGCATGGAAACCGCGATTTTTTAATCGGTGAATTATTTGCGCAAGAAACCGGCTGCACAATTCTAGAAGACCCCTGCTTAGTTGATTTAGCAGGAGAGTCTGTTCTACTTATGCATGGCGACAGCCTCTGTACCGCAGATACTGGCTATATGAAATTTAGAGCCACCATTCGCAACCCTGCCTTCCTTGAGCCCTTTCTAAAGCGCCCGATTGAAGAACGTAAAATTACCGCTCAACAACTCCGAGCTATGAGCCAAGCCAACAACCAAGGCAAAAGCATGGAGATCATGGACGTCACGCAAGATGAAGTTACCCAAGAACTGGATAAGTTTGACGTAGCCACACTAATTCATGGCCATACCCACCGCCCTCAAATAGAACAACGAGCGAATAATAAAGTACGTATCGTGCTAGGCGATTGGGATAAAGATGTTTGGTATTTGAAAGTGAACGAGCAAGGTAAGTGCGAACTCAATCACTACCCTCTTTCTCAAACACCACAAATCTAAGCGATTAAATGTCTTCTAAAAATACGTCTCATTACGATGCTATCATTATAGGTGGTGGTGCTTCTGGCCTCATGTGCGCTCAAGTTGCGGGCCATCGCGGCTTGAAGGTACTGGTATTAGATAGCAGCAATAAAGTGGGGAAAAAAATCCTCATGTCGGGCGGTGGCCGCTGCAACTTCACCAACTATTTTATCGAACCACACTGTTATATTTCAACAAACCCTCATTTCTGTAAATCGGCTTTAAGTCGTTACACCCAATGGGATTTTATTTCTCTTGTTGAAAAACACGGCATTCCTTATCACGAACGTAAACATGGCGAACTCTTCTGTAATGAGTCAGCCAAAGATATTTTAAAAATGCTCTTGGATGA
>TARA_R110001592_G_scaffold123088_2_pt1 | contig 11514 bp, 19 predicted proteins | sample TARA_R110001592 | Tara Oceans TARA_R110001592 (sample SAMEA4398387) | marine metagenome | biome: Polar Biome; feature: [SRF] surface water layer (ENVO:00010504); material: water (ENVO:00002006), including particulate matter (ENVO:01000060) such as... | depth 5 m | reverse complement strand
GTTACTTGCGTTAATGTTGTTTTATCGTCTACACCATCAAATAACGTGCTTACTGTATTTGTAAAAGAAGGTGTACCACCAGATGGAAGTGTTATATTATTTCCACCTGAAATACCTAATTTTTTATCAAAATTGATGCCTGTAGACATACTACGTTATATAAATTATCAATACTTCTGCAGTTGCTGTAGTAGCATCCCAAGTTATATTAGTAAGCACTGGACCACTACCATCAAAATTTACAGTTTCTCCAACTTTAAGTACTGTACCATCAACAGTAATATCTACAGCACCTACATTTGCAAAAGATGCAGAGTAGCAGTTTGATAAAGTACCAGCATCGTCTGCATCACCTGCTGCAGGTCTTTTTGAATTAACTGTTCTTTTTATTGCTGTGGTTCCGCCTCCACCTGATACTCTAACAAGTTCACCAATACCTTTAAGCATTTTATGTTGCCAAGGAAAATTTGTTCCCTTACTACCTTCTGTTTTTAAATTTCCTATTGACATTTTATTTTTATTTTAATAAATTTTTGCTCCTACATTAAATGCTTCTTCAGCTGCTCCACCTGAATTATTGGCAGTTATTACAAGATACTGATCTACTGTCCAATCAATAACATAAGTATCAATGGAACTTCCTGTTTGTAAATAGGGACTGTCATCATTTTGAGTACCACTATCTTGAGCATATGTAGCTACAGATTCAATATAATAATCTCTTCCTACAGTCATAGCTCTTGAATTTGCTCTAAAGTTATGCTCTTGAATTAAATAGTTTGTACCAGTTAAAGTTGTATCTACCCCAATGTACATTTTTACAGTACATACAGAGCCTCCAAATACACTTTTAATAAACATTGCTTTATAACTCCATACATCTCCTACAGTAAATGTATTAGCTGGAATAAGTATATAGTTTAGAATAACTTGTGCTGTACTTGCACCTGTACCTGATCTGTTAGCTACAGAAGCACTAAAACCTGATCCTGGAACACCTTGTGGTCCTTGCAATCCTTGTAATGCTAAAAAATTCCAGTTAGCTGTATCTGCTGACGGATCTGTAGCACTTGGTCCTACTGCTGTAGTACATACATAACTAGATCCGCTAAAGAATGCTACATCATCCTCTACATAAGAAGAAGATGCACTCCAAGTACCTGTAAAATTTAATCCTGCTGCACCAACTGCACCTGGTACACCTTGTATACCTTGATCACCCTTAGCTCCTGTAGCACCAGTTGCACCTGGGGGTCCTTGCGGAGATTCTGATGCAACCTGATCTTTAAAATTCTTAAATGATATTGCTGTATCTTGATATACAGATTTATTAACAACATCTCTTGTACCTACAGGTATCATATCAGTATCAGCTAGTTGACCCTTAAGTCTACCTTTCTTAATGATATTGAAAAAATTAGTTATGTTTCTTAATGACATAATTTATTATTTTACTACATGAACAGCACCACTAGGTCTATTATATAACTCACCTACATTAAGACCAGCAGCTATTGCTGCAGCATCATCAGCAAACTCTCTTTGAGTCATTCGTAATATCTCATTAAGGTGGCCAAATTTAGCAGGAGCCATGTCAGCCCCTGTCTTTAAAAATGGATCTGGTGATTCTGGTATAAATTTTACTGGCATAATTTAATTTTAAAGTTCGCTGTATTTTTTAGACGGCTCAACTGCTCCAGATAGTACTTTTGTAGTAGTTGCGTCTTTTCTTAATAGTTTATCACTAAAAGATAATGCTCCTGTTGCAAATCTATTTGCTAAATAAGTATTAAACACCTCTCTTTTTGCAGAGTACAATTCTAGTTTAGCTGTAAGCTTTGGAGTAGTAGGTTTTGTAAATAATGTAATAGAATTAAACATTGATTGAGATCTTGCATATTTAACCTTTTCTCCTTTATCTAGTTTTTCCTTTACTTCTCTTTGCTTTTTAGCAATTTGCTCTAAGATTTCAGCTGCTGCTCTTTGATCCGCTGTTTTAGTTGCATCATCTTTAACAGTTCTTGATGCATCTTCAATTTTTTTAAGCTCTTCTTCTGAAGGTTTCTTAAATTTTTCATCATCTTTTACAAGTTCTGATTTTGAACCTGATTTAAGTGAAACTGTTACTCTTGCTGAACCATATTCTGTAGCTGTTTTTCCTACAGTTGCATCTACTGCGATCATTTCTGATGCATTATATGCAAATTCTTGAACTCTTGCGTCTTTTACTGGTGCTTCTGGGGCGAATTTGTCTGCCATGTTTTCTATTTTTTAATTTTTATTAGCTAATTGAAGGAACTGATGTTGAATAAACTAAGAATTCAAACTGATAAAATACTTCTGCAGTACCTGCAAGTGTATCTCCTGTTTGAGCTTCTAATGTAACAACAAAATCTCCTGTAGTTGCAGTATCATCTAAGAACAATCCCATATGATCACAATGAAGTAGTGAACCATCTGTTTTTGCCATATCTGCACCAGATCCAAAAGAATTAATACCATCAAAATTTGGAGATGTTAATGTTTGAGTAGCTTTTACAGAACCTGTAGTATTGTAAGCAATGTAAAACCCTGCTGCAGTTGTTCCACCATCAGGAGAAGGAATTTGTAAAGTACATTGTGGTTCTGAATAAGAACTAGCTCCAGTTAATAACATACCACCAATTAACTTATATCCTTGAAGGATTGTTCCATCAGGATAAGTTACTTGAGTTGATGTTTTGTGTAATGATACAGATGGGATAGTTGCAGAAGATCCTGAATCTGCAATTCTAGCACTACATAATTGCAAACCTTCTTCAGCTTCTGTGCCTATTTCGTTTACATGCGCTAGTCTTGCTAATTGTGCCTGCCCATACTTTTGCTTGCTTGCAGCTTGCTTTAATGCTGGATCAGGACTTTGTGCTTTAATTTCTTTTATGAATGCCATGATTAGATTTATTTTAATAAATATACAGTTATAATATAGTAAAAATATTTGATATAAAAAAACCCCTAGTAAAAAACTAGAGGCTTTATAGTTGACTTTGGAGAATAAACAGGAAACAGTCAACCAAGAATATATCTGCACAGTCCAATTATTATAAATACACTAATCATATATCCAATTATACCAAGTTTTCTTGCTTGTGGATCTCTAATAGTTCTTTTAGTTATTGGATCTTGTATGTCTTGCATTAAATGATAAGAAAGTGTGGATAGTATAATAAATGATATTATACCTATAAGTGTTATTATTATTTTCATAAGCTATCTATTCTTTTTTGTAAATATACTAATGCTTTTTGTAAATCTTCTTTTCTTTTTAAAGGATCTTTTTTTCCAGCTCTAGCTACATACTTAATAACATTACCTAAATAAAAGTCTTTATCTAACTCCCATGCTTCTAATACTGAAAATACTTCATACGGATTATCCACGCCTCCATAATGATCTGGTCTAATAGGATCTTCTAAAGTAACTATTCTATGTTCTAAAGCTTTTTTCCAATCTTTGCAAAAAGCATCTTCATTTTCTTTATTAATTTCATTAGGTATATATGTTTTAGGTGCATGTATTTTGACAGCACCATCAGCCATATAACTATATATCGAAGTATGCATTTTATTATACCAATCTACTGCCATACCATTACTATATCATGAATAGTTACCATCATCTTAATAGAACCATCCATATCCATAATTTCAGCATTGTGAAGAGCGCCTGTTTTGACATACACTTTATCCCCTGCTTTTAGATCAGTAACTTCTACCCCCACTGCAAAGACATTTAAATGAGTCCATTCTTCCATAGAAGCTTCTTCATCTTTCGCTTCCATTTCTGGTGATAAAATAAGGTCTAGCTTACCTTCTTCTTTTTCTTTTTTAGCAGGTTTGTCTAACATAACCTTGTTGCCTCGTAGTATAAATTTCATTTTATTGGTTTTAGACAAATATATAAATAATTTTAAGATCCACAACCAATACAATCTATTCTTGTATCCATAGGCTTGTTTCCATCTATTTTCATTTGTAAATTATGTATCTCATCTTTAATATCCATATCTTCAAACATATCACCCGAAAGCTGCTCTTTTAAAAACTCAACTTTTGCCAACATTTCTTTCTTAGTCATTGTACTTAATTCTTCCATATACATAAGATAATATTTTTTGGCAGATCTACCCACCATACAAGACATAAAATGTGCCTGGGTACTGGCCGTGTTCTGTGTATGACTTTGAGCAGGGTCCTATAGTAGAAACCCCCACCACTTTTCAAAAACTGCGGGTACCCCCCTTGTTTTCTCAGCCAAAACTTTTTTTCTGCTGCACAAAAAACTTTTTTTTCCTGCGTCAAAAGTTCTTTGCTTGCAGAACCTACGAACCCTATACTTACAAAGAATCAATAAAAATAATTCTATGTACACACTACTTGTAAAAGTTTTCAATTCTTCAAAATTTGACAATCAGCGCTCTGCACAAGTTCTCACTAATACCAGCGAAGAAGTCCCTGACTTCATCAACTGGCATAAGAACTATGCTAAAGCTTGCGGCCTGAAGAACGGCCGTTGCTACATCATAACTGTTGAAAAGGAACAGAATGATGCAGGCTATGATAACTTCACCATCAAGAATTCTCTTGAGTTGGGTAAGCTATCCTAGCTAAAGAAGAAACACCTTAACAGGTGTTTTTCTTTTCTTTACCTAACCCTGAACTTGAGTTGAATATTGAGGGCATCCTGCACACAGTCCTCGGGCAAGGTACCACCCAAAAAGGCAGAGCACATAGCTGAACAACAGTAAGCTATGTGCAGAACTTTCTTTTTCCCTCTCTTCTCTAACCCTGAACTTAATAAGATAAACTTATTAATTACTAAAAACACTACTTATGGATACAAACCACAGAAATTTTACAGAGAAGACTACAGACAGAGGTGTAGCATCAGCAAATGAAAGATCATCAGCAATTATAGCAAGAACAGCATTACGTAGAGTAATGGCATCATCTGATAGTCTTTACTACAATCCTACAGACACAGGTTGGGTACAGAATAAAATACAAACTTTCAAGGATAACTTACGTTCAGAGATAACATTAAAGAAAACTGTGAAAAAGAGTCATTGGCCTGACATATATGCAAAGATGTTGAGAGAAGAACTTGAGTACATTGAACTTTGTATTGAGTATAATGACAAGACAGGTCATTTACCAAAAGAATCTTCAGAAGAAGCAGATCTTTCAAAACCTCTTGAGAGTGAACCAGAAATAGTTGGTAAATTAGATGGTAAAGATATTTATTATCCAAAAAAGTAGAGTAGAAGTAGTTTATTGATTCATAAGAACAGTCTTAACGGACTGTTCTTTTTTCTCTTTACCCTCTTTGAAAATGTTCATTCTTCACATTTTCTTTGCTAACCCTATTCTTATAAAGATAAATTAATTAATTAACTAAAATTTAAATTTAAGCGTATGGGAACATTAACAGCAACTTATGACAGCAACTTTGTACAATCTAAAGAAGGTGCAGGAAAAGGTAAAACATTTCACAGATATAACATCAGTGGAGGCAAAGCAGAACTTAAGGAGTTTACATCTTCTGAACAGTTCAAAGCATATCCAAGAAATTGTGCAAAGACGGGAGCACCCCAAATTGTAACAATGTATATGGATGCATTACGTGATGAACTACCTGTTTACAAAAAGCAGGATGGCAACTTTACTCTTGACGGGAGTGAAACACGTAAGGACTTAACAAGAGCAGAAATGCTTGAGCAACAGTCACCTGCGTTAGCAAACAAGTTTGCTGACAGAGTTATGGCAAAGATATCAGGTGTACCAACATCTGTTATTGCACAGGTTGTAGCAGAAGAAACAGAGCAGAAAGAAATTGATGCACTGTAAGTAGAGTATGAACTTAAGGCACGTAGAGAGAAATCTTTACGTGTCTTTTTAATTTCTAATTAACCCTCTTTCTATCTAACCCTCTTTTTAATAAAAGATAATTTTGCAAACGCAAAATTCTTTTCTTTTTAGTAAGTATTAAGTTATTTAAGGTTACTACTTACTAATTACTAGGAACTGCATTAAGTATTTTGCTTATGTATAACATATATAGCGTATGTTATAAGCACAAGCATCAAATGCAAAGAAATTTTACGGGAAATAAGTTAATGTGTATGAATGTTTTAAGGATACTACAACCTTGTACTATTCTATACCTTTCAACACATTAGTAAATATCATACAACATCTATATACTATATAATATATATAGCTAACTTTTGGTAAAAAGGTTTAGTTTTCATAGAGTGTTTTGTTTATGTTAGTTGTATACTATCTATATAGAGAATAGCAGTAAGATAGTTTCCCGTTTCTTGAATTGTAGATAGTGAACAATGCGGTTTGAACACGGTTGCAAACGTAAAAGTAAGCTTCAATTAAATTGTCTGACAGGACATAACGTAAGACATCTTATGGGTGGGTTTACTATCTACATATTTTAATAACTGCCAACTTGGTTTTCACTAGCAGTATAATAGTAGGTGGAAAAATCCTATGCTGTAAGTTCCAGCCTTGAGAGAGAACTCATATGTGTACAAACTCATTCGTAATGTATCCTAACTGTAATGTAGATTGTTTAATAGATAGTCTATAGATAAAGTTAGGGTATGTTATTTTACATTTAATCTTATTACTATGGAACAAGTACAAGTTACTCAACAAGAGATTCAGGAAGCCTGTAAGAAACAGGTGTTCCGAAACAAGAAGAAATATTATAGAAAACTTAAACATAAAACTAAACAACATTAAACAGTTGGTATTATGAAAACAATTTTAATTATTATCTTACTGTCTACATTAGTGTGGTCACAGTACAAAATCAATAGCAGTTATGGTAGATCCGAAACAAGAACCAGAAGATAAAGACATTTATACCTCTATGGGTATACTAATGGAAATACAGGGATTAGACCCTTTGGGTAACATTGAGTCTAATTTTGCAGATGATGCGATCAATGATATCTTTGATGATATGATTGACCCTTATGATTATTAAAAAGAAGCGTATGGTAGTGGGGCGCAGGATTGATCACCTAAAGTCTACCACTAAAGACATAGGAAGTTCCTTTAACAATAAACAAATAAAAGAATTACTTCCCGTCTTTTAATAACCCCAAAACGTCCTTGCCAAGGTAGGGTTGAGAGTAATTACTCTGGATGGGGCAGCAGATTTCCTAGTTAAGACTGGGTTGAGGTAGTACCTCTGAATGCTGTGTATAAAACCAAAGTGTCAGTTCCTGTTTAACTAAAAACAGAGAAGACACATATATACTGATAGAGTTTGAAAGTTAATCAGACAATAATACTGACCGTCTTACTGTGGTCTCTGTTAGTTAGTGTGTCGCATGGGAGTTAAAGGCTGAAAATCCCTTTTAGAGTAAGCCACTTAAGATGATAGAGAGATATAAAATGTTCCTTTTACACAACCAAAAAGAACCTACATTTCATCTCTCTTGATTCTTTTCTACAACCTACTTATTTACTTATTCATTCACTTAAAACTTATTTATTATGGCAAATTTTGCTGAACTACGCTTATTTGGTAAAGCGTTAAGAAATACCAAACCTTCTAATAAAGTTAACTCTGTCTTTATTGCAAATTGTATATCTAAAGGATATGTACTACATCCTGATTGTAATTATAATAGAATTGCATCTTACATGGAGTCATTACCACTCAATCTTAATAGTACTTTCTATAAATCATTTAGAGAGGTTATGAGTAAAAGTAGAGAAGTATTGTGGATGGAACAATGTATACATTATGCTTCTACTTATGGTACAGGTCATACAGGTACATCGTTTGTTTTTAATGATAATCCTGAGCAGATTGATTTTACTGAATGTAAGATTATTGAGCCTATTACATTGGCTGAAGCTACATGTAAGATCTACGATATGTTACACTCAGGTGTTGCTCTTAAGAATGATACTCTAAATGATATCTTTGAATTCATTTCTGAGTTTCAGATTGAGTTAGATTTGTCTGATATTAAGAACCGTGAGTTCTTGATTAGATATCATATCTCTATAGGTACGCCATTTGATACCCCAGAAGAGACACTTCAAGCAATAAACTTTATCATTACTGATAGTGTGTGTATTGTTAAAGATCATGCAACACTAATTGCATATCGTAATTTTGCTGAAGAATCTTATTTAAGAAATGACTTTAAGTATGTTAGTGAGTCTTTTAACTCACATTCTTTAGAGGCATGGGCAAGTATCTTTAATAGATATAAGCCATTGTTTCTTGCTTTGAGAAATAGTCCGTTAAGACCTATGATTAACAAGATATCTAAGTTATCTAAGTCATTTCATTTACCTATGAAAATGCCTATGAGTACAGAGTTTCTGACTCCTAAGTATATCAATAGTCCTTCTGAATTTGCAGAGGCTAAACATTGGTTGATGAGAAATGTTAAGGATATGTCTATCTTTGAATTGGTTAAGTATCACAATGCTATACAGAAAAGAAAACAAGGTGAGTTTGTTGATACAATTAATATCAGAAATGGTAAAAGTTGGGTCAAGAAGTCTTCTTGGAACTTAGATAGTATGAGTAGGATGAATTTAGATTCATTGCGTTATGTGATAGCAAGAGAAATCCGTAAAAAGGTTGAGTATAAACTAAATTGGAAGAACATTATTGTTCCTTCTGATTTGAAGATTGCTCTTCCTACATCAGAAAAGAACTTTATTGGTACATTACCTATTGGTTCTTATATTGATGTTAAGCCTGAAGATAATCTCATTGTTGGGATTTATTGGAAAGGTGAGGATGGTGCAGAGGATCTTGATTTGTCATTTACTGATATAGATGGTAATACTGTTTCTTGGTGTCATGGATACACTGATGAAGGTAATAACATTGTTTATTCAGGTGATATGACATCAGCTCGTCCTGACGCTGCAGAGTACTTATTGTTTCGTAATGATATGCCTAATGGTGTGTTTACTTGTAATAGTTACTGTGCTAAACCTGAGTCCAAGTATACATTTATTGTTGCTAGGCTTCCTGAAGGTGAAAATTTTGGACATAATCATGTGGTAAACCCTAATGATATTATATTCCAGACCCCTATGGTAATGACAGGTAATCAAATGTCTATGGCTGTCTATGTTGATGGTAGATTTATCTTTACTGATAGAGCTACTGGAAAGAATAGAGTTGCTCAGGCAGGTGTTACTACACGGGATCTTATTCAGAGTCAAATTGATATGTCAAGTATGACATTGACATTAAATGACTACATGGGTAATATTGATTACACTGGTGAAAAAGTAGACCTAACTACTGATGACAAGTCAGCTTTAATTAGCTTACTTGCATAAGACTACTAGGCAGATGTAAAAGTCTGCCTTTTTATTTATTAAATAAATTAAGAAAATGTTTAAAGAACTTTGGAATGATAAATCTGTATCAGCTAGTATTTTAAAAATACTACTGGCTCTATGGGTAGTGGGAGCACTTCTACTCAGTATACAAAATATATTAACAATTATAAAATAAAAGATTTGAATAAAATAGAAGAAAAACTAAAAGAAATTATTAAAAAATTTACAATTAATAAAGGTGATAAGCCAGGGAATGCAATGATGTCTCTAAACTTATATAAAACAGGAGACACTTGGATGTTTGATGATGAAACATTTGGAATTAAAGCAGAACCATTTGTCTTAGGAATGTCTGAGATTATTAGTTCATATTTAACAAAAGGAAAGGATAGATGTAAAGCAATTTTTAGCTTAAATGAATTTCCAGAATGTGATACACTAGATCTAGAATATGAAGAAGCTAATGGTGGTTGGTATAATGTAAGTAAAAGTAACTTCCCAACTACAAAAGGAATGAGAGGTTGGTTATGTCCAGTAACTAGAGTTTACTTAGATACAATACCAAAGAATATTTACTATAAAGTTGAAGGATAATGATAAAATCAATAATAATTTGGTCTTGGTTAGTATCAACAGGTTATGTAGTAGATATGGATGCAAAATATCAAGGGCGTGAATTATACACGTTTTATATGGCTGAAGGTAAAACAGCAAGATATGCATACAAAAAAGAGATATTACAATATATTAAAAGAAGGAATTGGAAGTTTTTAGAAAGATTAGAAAATCAAAAAAAAAAGAAATGAATACAAACACAAAAAACGTAAAGTTTACATTAAAAGATGGTTTAAAGATTGCAACACCTCTAATTGTTGTAGTATCATTGATATTAGCAATGGTATTATCAAGTTGTGGGTCAAGTAAATGTCACGCAGGGTATTGTGATGCTTACAGTGCAAATAGTATAAATATTAATGAAGAGGTTGCTAAATAGCAGCCTCTTGGTTACAAAATTGGAAAAGACATGGCATATAAAAAGAAAAACAGAGGAGCTGGATTACTAGTTCAAAGAATAGACAATTTAATAGAAATAAGTTGTAATTATTTTGACAAATGGGTCACACATAGTGCAGACCTTGATAAGCAAGAGACTAAAATAATGGTAGGATATCATAATCATCCAGGTATGTTCGGAAAACCTGTAAAATGGAAAAGTGAATGGTTGAAAACTAAATTTATTGACAATGTTCAAAAAGTTGGTAATGAAACTTGGTATATTAATATTGATAGCTATACTACAAGAGTAAACACTGAAAGAACAGTATCAGGCATACACATTGGTGAAGATTTTAAAAATATTATCAAAGCTAAATTTGTAGCTAAAGTTGCAAGTAAAATTAATAGTTATATTAAACAGGAAAGAGATCTTTCTATTATTCCTCATTATGACAATGCAGATGAAGATAATCCAAGAATGTCATTAAGACCTGATGTATTAATTTCTTGTATTAAAGCAGTGACTGAAGAGTTTCCTCATTTAATTGTTGATACTATACAAGAAAACTATGAGTATGGTATTGAGAATCCAATTATGAATATTTTTGACGTAACTCAAGGTAAGGAACCTGAGTTAGAAGATTTACCTTTTTAAATTAAAGTCATGGGAATAAAAAGAAAAATAACCGAAGCAAAAAATAAATTAACTAGAACACAGCATATGTTGTGGAGTTGTGAAGATATATTGTATTTTTCAGACATGGCAATGAGTTATGAACAGGAATTAAAAGCAACTGAAGCACTAGAAGAATTAGGAATTGAAGTAAAGAAATATGAAAGTCTTATAGCATCTTTAGAAAAACAATATACTGTAATTAAAGTTTCTTTAATTGCTACAGGTTTAATCATATGTAGTATTAATTTATATTTATTTTATGGATAGACCAGATAAGTTAATTATACCATTATTAGTTATAGTAATTATAACTTATATTTGGTGGATAATGAAACCCTAAAATCTAATATCAGAAAGATTAAGTTCTACACTGCTCTGTTAGGCACTGTAAAGTCAGTGATATTAAGCATACGAAGGATACCCTCAGTAAAATCATAGCTGAGGGTCCTTTATTTTAAC
>TARA_R110001592_G_scaffold24664_1_pt1 | contig 11520 bp, 25 predicted proteins | sample TARA_R110001592 | Tara Oceans TARA_R110001592 (sample SAMEA4398387) | marine metagenome | biome: Polar Biome; feature: [SRF] surface water layer (ENVO:00010504); material: water (ENVO:00002006), including particulate matter (ENVO:01000060) such as... | depth 5 m | reverse complement strand
GAGAAACAACCTAACTTCTATATGGATTTAGCAGAAGCATATTATAAGATTGACCCTGAGGTAGAGTTCTCAATATTTTGTGGACACCCAGAGTTAAAAAGTAACAAGCAAGAGTATGTAGACAGAGCAATGCTATACGAAGGAGATAGAAACCGTTTAGGTCAGGCTAACTTTAAAGTATACACAGGCTTAAAGAAAAATGAATACTATACCTTGTTAGCAGATAGTCAAGTATTGTTTAATTGTGCATTACAAGACTGGGTAAGCAACACAGTAAGTGAAGCAGATACGTTTGGTACACTTACATTATTTCCTGCTTATAGATCATTCCCAGAAGTATTTGCAAACAATCATAATCATTTATATACTCCTTGGAGTTTAGATGATGCTGTAGAAAAACTACAAAGAATGTTTAAAGCGATTGACAAAGAGGACTTATCAGCATATAATGTAGGTAAGATAAGTGATTATCAGAACGGTACAATAGATAGGACATTAAATGTCATAGAAGGTAAAGGAGAGCAATATGGAAGGAATGAATGGGATTTCCGAAAACATGTTGCAAGAGCAAAATATGAGTGAAGCAAAAACAATATTAGTAACAGGCGGTAGCGGTTATATCGGAGGACAAGTATGCAAATTACTTGTTGACGAAGGACACAACGTAATTAACGTTGACCGAACTAAGAAAGATATACCTGGTGTTACTTTGTATCCATTTGATTTAGATAACAGTCAGATTAAAGGTGTTATCAGTTTAACAAAACCTGATACTATTATGCACTTTGCGGCAGAGCATGAAGTTGCTCGTAGCATGGAAGAGCCTGATAGATACTACTGGAACAATGTTGCAAATACTATTGCACTTCTTAATCATGCAGTTGAAAGCGGAGTTAAGAACTTTGTATTCAGCAGTTCAAGTTCGGTGTACGGTGACATTACAGAATTTCCTACAACGGAAGACACACCTAAAGCACCAGTTAGTCCATATGGTAGAAGTAAAAGCATTATAGAAGATGTGTTACAAGATTATAAGAACGCATTTGGACTTAACTATGTTGCATTAAGATACTTTAATGCCGCAGGTGCTGACCCAGATAACACACATGGTTATACACAGGCCAAAGCAAGTCATATTGTTCCTATCATTAGCAGAAACATTCTCAGAGATGAGCCTACTACTGTATTTGGTATGGACTATGATACACCAGATGGTACAGCAATTAGAGATTACACTCATGTGTTTGATATTGCTACTGCTCATTTGGCAAGTATGCATTACTTAGGAGATGGAGGCAAGAGCGATATCTTTAACATAGGTAATGGTGAGGGTAATAGTGTACTACAAGTTTTAAAAGCATTTGAGAATGTTACAGGCACTATGCCAGAGCATACATTTGCCAGTAGACGTGCAGGAGATCCACCAGTGACTCATGCAGATAATACAAAAGCAAAAGAACAATTAGGCTGGAGGCCTGTATTTGGACTTAATGATATTGTAGAACACTCATTAGCATGGGAAACTAAAAATCATAAGGACAGTAAGTGAGTACTGTTGAAAGTTTAACCAACCACCTAAAGCACTTAGAAGAAGTTCACAGAGAACTAGATGAAAAGATTACAAGGCATTGGGAACATCATGATAGTGATGACAAGGTTAGACAAGAAAAGTATGAGAAACTTGCTCTTAAAAGGGAAATAGAAGAACTTAGGGAAATGATTGAGGCTAAAAAAGACCAATAAATGCATATAAATTGTAATTTTTATCTAAATAATCATCATAACAAAACGGTCATCCTCGACCATAACTCGGAGAATAGAATTGAATACAAGTGACAAGATAAAGAAAAGACTGCAAGATGCAGGTGATAGGTTTTGGGCAGGAGATAACATATCTGCTCATATTGAAGAAGGCGAGAAGCAACAACTAATTGATGAACTCGCAGTTAAGTTTGAAGATGTATTACAAGGACTTGTAATAGATACTGAGAACGATCCTAACAGCAACGGCACAGGTAAACGCCTTGCTAAAATGTATATAAACGAACTAATGGCAGGAAGGTATGAAGAAATGCCTGTTGCTACTGCTTTCCCTAATGACAGCATAGATCGTTATGAAGGTATGCTAGTTGTTAGAAGTGAGCTTACAAGTATGTGTTCACATCATCACCAGATAGTTAGAGGTGTAGCATACATAGGTATCATTGCTAGTGATAAACTTATTGGACTTAGTAAGTACACAAGGATTGCACAATGGTGTGCTATGCGAGGAACACTACAAGAAGAACTTGCTAATGATATTGTTAGAGAGATTCAGAAGGCAACTGATGCCGAGCACTTAGGTGTTTATATACAAGCCACACATGGTTGTGTAGAGAACAGAGGTGTAAAAGCACATAGTAGTTTAACACAAACAACTGTTCTTAAAGGTGCATTCAAAGATGATGCAGGTACCAAGAAGGAGTTTATGGATAATATTAAACTCCAACAACAATTTGCATGTGACAAATAATGCCTATTCAATCAAGAGGACCTAATCACATTCTAGTGCTTGAACGCTCAGCCGTTCCAGTAAATGATATTGCAGACATGGTATGTAGCAGACAAGAAATTGCTCTGATAATAAAAAAGTTTCCTGTAATAGAAGAAGAAATATTCGAATGTTTAGATGCTTGGGTAGACACTCGAGACGCATCTGAAAACGATTACATAAAGTTTGATGTAGAATTTGCTAACGGAGACTTAGATGTAATGACCATGGGCATAAGCGATTGGATGTATCTTTCGTTAGTTGTGCAAGGCAGAGTATACTTCCCAACCGAATCTAATTTAGAAAAACTGTTTATGTTAGGCATGGAGCAAGTAATCACAGACTGCTTAATGGATATTAGAGACGGTAATACTAATTACGAAATGAATGAACTACATAGAATTGTGTGGGACGAGTTTGAAAGAACCTACGGACCTGTAAGTGAAGAAAAGTCAGCAGAACTATTACTTAGTTTAGGTGTCAATTATAAAGAGACATGGCAATGATATTAAAGTATAGCGAAACATTCTTTTCTGCACAAGGCGAAGGTCAGTATGTAGGAATTCCTAGTCTGTGGATGCGATTCTTTTTATGTAATTTACAATGCAATGGCTTTGGTCAAGAAGATCCTACTAACCCTGAGACATATGAACTGCCATATGAAACTATTGATATTGCAGACATAACTAATGTATTTGACTTGCCTGTATTTGATAAAGGTTGTGATAGTTCTTATACATGGGCAAAGAGATACAAGCATCTTATTACTGATAAGACTGTAGAAGAAGCAGTAGACGAGCTTACAGCACTACTGCCGCACGGTAAGTTTGTACACCCTGCAACAGGACAAAGTACACACATGGTGTTTACAGGCGGCGAGCCAATGCTTAAGAAGACACAGCCAGGAATGAAAGGTGTGTTAGAAGAGTTTGGTGTTAGGGGTAACATGCCTAATTTTGTTACAGTAGAAACTAACGGTACAAGACCTATTGAAGATGAACTAGCAGTTTACATACAAGACTGGTCCTCTAATAATAGAGAATGGTATTGGAGTTTATCTCCTAAGTTATGGAGTACTGCAGGAGAGCTACCTAAGAAAGCAATACAGCCTGAAGTGATAGGAAGGTATGCAGAAGTTAGTCCGCATGGTCAATTAAAATATGTTGTAAATGGTTCTCAAGAGTCTTGGAAAGAAGTAGAAGAAAACACAAAGATGTTTAGAGATGCTGGTTGCGACTTTCCTGTATGGATTATGGGAGTAGGCGGAACGTTTGAAGGCTTAGTACAAACTGAGGCAACTATAGCCGATGAGGCAATACAACGAGGTTATAACTACACTAGCAGAGTGCATGTTCATATATACGGTAATGCAATAGGAAAGTAATGGAAAAGTTTCTACCTGATAATTTACTAGAAGAAATACTTAGAGAGTATCTTATTATCCATTGGACTGATTTGTTTAGTAATGACGGTGATTATCCACACCCACAATTAAGAACACAACCATGTGAGCCTTTTAGATCATCAGACTTAAACAGCGAACATACTTTAAAAATACAAGACCTTTTGATAGAGAAATTTCCAGATAACAAAAATATTATACTAGATTGTGTAGTTCATTTAAACAAATTACATCACGGTAATAGTATTGCTGATACATCTTATAGCCAGTACTTAATTAGCCTAACAAATAATAATGTAGAATGGTATAACACTTTTAAACAGTCGTACCTGTCGTTACCGTACAACGAAGCATTTAGGTTGAATGGTATGACACTTTCTGTACCTGTATTAGAAGATAATTCTTTCTACTACCTCGATGTATTTGTGCCAGAAAATGCTTGACAAACTGGCAACCCGAGCGTATAATACTACTATATTGGAGACAAAATGCCTAGAGATAAAAAATTAACTGCCACTTTTCAGAAGAGTGCAAGAGTTATAAGCGATTATGCAAATGACATGATCTTTGAACAACCCAGAGAAAACTTATTTTTACAAGAGTTTATCTCTTATGAGCAAAACGAACATGGTTGCAAAAGAACAACAATCAAACGTAAGTTTGATAAATTAGGTAGTTACAACGATATAACTACTGTGGAGATTATATGAAAAAACTAATACCATTTAGAATGTCTGGTAAAGGCTGGGGCAAGAAAGGCAGAGACCTCGATATTGCTGAAGCAGAATACACACTAGAAGGCAAAGAGCTTAACGATAAAATTTTAGATATTAATAATAATTGGGATAAGAAAGAGGCTGATGAAAAGAAAGAGCCTTGGGTAAATGTTATTAAGATGGGTGTGGACCCAGACAATGTTGTGCAAGGTTTCTTTGAATTAGATTGGAACGATCACTTTGTGCAATACTTAATGGAACAAGGCATTGAAGGTGCCAATGACGAAGATGTAGTAAATAAGTGGTTCAATGCTGTATGTAGAACAGTATTACTACAAGAAAAAGCAGACTTAGACTATGGAATGCAACAAGGTAGATCTAAGGACGATGTATTAGTAGCAACTAGAAACAATGACGATGACACCGGAACAAAAAGCAAAAAATAGTTTAGGCACGTTGATGTCTAAAGTACAACCTGTTATAGATGCAGAGATATCTAAATGGGACGGACAAACATTAGATTATATACTTGCAAATTATAGACAGTTTCTAAAGATTAATTTAGAAGCAGACATAGAGAAGGCAAGGGAAGGAGTCACAGACGATGACCCATTTAGTGAACTTTTAAATGATGAGGTATAGATGCAAAAGGTAACGTTAAAAGATATAGGTGGGGAAATTATTAAAGATGATAGTGTTTATAAACTAAAAGATAATGCATTTGGTAATAATTTAGTACTCAGCAGTACATTCTTAAGAGCAAACCAACAGACTAATGGACATGACCACAAAGGACAAGAAGAAGTTTACTTTTTTGTATCAGGTAAGGGTGAGATGAAAATTGACGACAACACATTTCCTGTAGAAGAAGGTGATGTTGTGTGTATAAATGATGGAGAGTTCCATAAAGTATTTAACACAGGACACTTGGGACTATATTTTGTGTGTGTATTTGACGGTGGGAGGAATCACTAATGAAACAGAACTATATACTTGTTGACAGCCTTAACATGTTCTTTAGAGCAAAGCATGTTGGTGCTGGCAAAGACATAGACATGAAGATAGGCATGGCAATGCATATCATGTTTAACAGTTTTAAAAAGGTATGGCGAGACTTTAATGGTTCCCATGTAGTATTTTGTTTAGAAGGTCGTTCATGGCGTAAAGACTTTTACACTCCTTACAAAGCAAATCGTAAAGTATCAATGGACCAACGTACTCCTACACAAATGGAAGACGATGAGTTATACTTTGAAGCATACAACGATATGGTTGAGTTCTTTAAGGATAAGACTAATGTAACAGTTATTAGACAGCCTGAGAGCGAAGCAGATGACTTAATTGCTACATGGATACAACAACACCCAGATGATAATCATATTATTGTTAGTACAGATAGCGACTTCTATCAGTTGATGGCACCTAATGTTATGCAGTACAATGGTACAACAGATCAGATTGTTAGTCTAGATGGATTTGTTGATGCTAAGACAGGCAAAAGAGTTATAGATAAAAAGACTAAGGAAGAGAAAGAGCTTCCAGATCCTAGTTGGATATTGTTTGAGAAATGTGTACGTGGTGATAGTTCTGACAATGTGTTTAGTGCATACCCAGGTGCTAGAAAGAAAGGCAGTAAGAATAAAACAGGTATGCTAGAAGCATACAACGATATGGCTACACAAGGATTTAACTATAATAACTTTATGTTACAACGTTGGGTTGATCATGAAGAGCAAGAGCATAGAGTTATAGATGACTTTGAACGCAACAAGATTCTAATTGACTTAACACTACAGCCTGATGATATCAAAGCAAAGTGTAAGGCAGTTATAGAAGAAGCAAAAGCGGCACCTACAGTAAACAATGTAGGTATTCACTTTATGAAGTTCTGTGCAAAACATAACTTAGTAAGGATGAGTGAGACGCCAAACGACTATGCTGAGATACTGAATAGCGGTATAAAAACAACCTAAGGAAAGGAAATGACAGTAGACAACGTTAAGCAATTAGAACAAAAAATTGCTATGTTAGAAGAAGAACTTATTTTGTACAAAAATAAGTATCGAGAAGAAGTTGATAACAACGAGTACAAGGAAAAGTATAGAGACTTAGTAGATGCTAACTTAGATATGAGAATGAAATATAAGAGCATGACTGAGCTTAATTGGGACGGGAATGAAGACAGAGGACGATACGGCGAGGATGAAAGTGGATTGGCTAACTAGATTCTTTACTACTAAGTTTTGGAAAAAGCCAGAGCCTATTAAAAAAGAAACTGTCGTTATTGACATGATGAAGGACGATGTAGATCCTGAAGCATTAACTGTCGAGAACGCATACAAAACTAGATGGATTTGGTATCACACAATCTTAGCAATTGGTATATTCTTAACAAATGTATTGCTGGTAGCAATACTAACTATACTAGCAATAAAATTATAATGGAACTAGCAAAGTTACAAGACGGACAATTAGTATATGGACTCTATGATGAGGTAGAGGCCTATGCAGACAAGCAAGACACTTGTGTTGACCGTTACTTTGATCATGTTAATCCTTCTACAGTCTATAAGAACTTTAAGTATGTTGGTGAGAGCATGAGTAATCCATATAAGGTAAGTGTACCATTTGATTACAGTAAAGGTAAACCACCAGCAACATTTAATGATGCAGGAGTTAATCAGGACAAATGGTAAGCAAAATAAAACATTGGGCTGATGTATGTAAATTACATTGGAGAGAAATAATAACATTGTCTATTGCTTTACATTGGGCAGTAGACTTATTAATAATTGTTCCTATATCATTAGCAATAGGATACTTTTTTGGTATCCAGGTGGGACATTAGATGGAAGAATTAAATAAGTGTGGTGGCGTACCTACAAAAGGTGATGTAAAACCAGACACAATTAGAATGACAGTACAAATAGATGTACCGTATGAAGGTAAAATAATGAACTATGGTGAGTTATCTAAGCAAAAGATACTCGACTTTATAAATAGTGATGCATTTACATCATACAGTATTATAGCAGGGCCTAATACAAGAGGCATTGAAAACAGTGAGTGAAGACTACTGGGACGATGCAAGAAAGGCACAATGGATTTTGGAGACTGGTTGGAGCGGAAAGACGGCAAGTATATTTGAAAGAGTAGACGAGCAGGTTTATGTGAGACCAATTGCCCAAGACGGTGAAACTTTGCCACCGTGGTTGTCCCGAGAACGGAGACCGATGAGTAGAGATGATTATATAAAAAGTCCTAGCAGACAGGAGACAGAACATGGGAAGAAAGAAAATAGACCCAAAAGTAACTAGACTACAACAGGTTTCTGATGTAGCATGGCTAGTGAAACAAGGCGAGAATAAATTAGGTATTCTAAATAAAGATGTACAAGAAAAATATGTGTACATCACAGGTAAAGAACTACTAAAGTTTGAAGATGAATCCGAAGCAAGTGAACACTTTGGTAACATTAAATTGTTCTCAGAGCAAATCACTGAAAGCCATCAGCGACAAGATACATATTATATCAACGGCTATGCTGTAGACTATGAGTTACCTTTTGCTGTAGAAGAAGATCATGCAGACTATAATCCTAAGTTACCTTTGTATACTAAAATAGAAGGCAATGAGGTTTACTACGCCGCAGGATACTATTGCATTAACTTTGCAAAAGGTTGGAAACAAGCAAATGGTCCTAAACTTGCAACGTTACTAAAGTATGGCTTCACAGGTCCATTCAAAACGGAAATGGAAATGAGACAGCAACTAAGATTCCTTAACAAACAAAAAAGGAAAGGAACAGATGTCGCAGGCTAGCCGGAGAACGCAACTACTTGCCTTGCTTTATAGTATGAAGCAACAAGGTAAAGAGAGTGCTACATTTAATATAGACTTTTTGATAGAAGCATGTCAAGAGTCTATAACAGTTGTCCATAAGACAGCAAAAGAAGAAGTAGAAAATACTCCTCAAGAAGGCGACATGGATGGCGGAGGATTTTAACAATCCTGCGATAGGCAGATATAACTTCAAGGGCAGGTATGATTATACACTACCGGGCTATTCGATAGGCCTAAATGAAGTAGAAGAAATAAACCTAATAGCAAAAGAACCGTGGGGTTGGTATTTTATAGGCCATCAAGACCGAGATTACACTTCAGATACATGGTACGAAAAGCAACATTGCGTAATAACATTTGATAGTCACGAGGATTTAATACAGGTAGTATTGCAAGTAGGTTCTCGTCTTTAACTGCGTACTTTTTGATAAATACATGTGTAGTTTTAAAGATATGGAGAGACACACATGAGTAGACCCAAGCCAACAATACTGTTACAAGCAGTCAACAAGCACACTTACAAAGCAGAAGAAGTGTTAGTTGCTGAAGCAATCTTTTCAGTATTCTACGACGGTAACCCAATTAACTTGAGAACACAGAATACTCTAGTTAGTTACCCAGGCCCAAAATATAAAAAAGTATCGTTTAGCAACAGCGGACATGCTTTCAACTTGGCGGCAAGATTAAATAAAATGTTTGATACCGACAAGTTCCAAGTACTGAGAATGAGTGGTGGAGAAGTAGTAACGGAGAAAGAATGAAGCAATGGTTTGACAAAATATTACACACTAAATTCCACATAGGTTGGTTACTTTTAGTGCTCTTTACTTCTCTCTTTGCATGTATTTGGAAACTATCCACACTAATATAATGAGTCTAGACTATGTCAGACTTACATAAACTCATACTTAAAGAAGCAAAACCATTAATGGAAAAGAGGTACGGCGATAGCATTACTGATATAGAATTCTATAAGATGATGTTTGTTAACTTTAGACACAAGAACGGTGAACCACACGGACTAAGACTTACAGGTGTAGGCAACAACGTGTTACAACGTGTCTATGACGCTTACACATACCATATAACAGGTGATGTTAACCATCAAGCATACATACTTCTAGACATGCACATGGTATGGCCATACTATGTAGGTAGAAAACTAGCAACCTTTTACAGCGACAATGATGCCGCTTGGTTTAGGCTAAATAATAGTGACTTAAAACTTTATACGGAGCATTTATAATGGGTAAGATTTTACAATTTCCAAAGAAGAACAAGAAGCAAATGACCAAGTGGACACCACCTGAACTTCCTATAGACCCAAAAGGGTATGAGGTAAAGGAGTTTACATTTGATTTGAATGGTGTGAAAGGTATGATTGAAGACCCTAACTTTAACACAGACGACTTCTTCAAAGTAATGCCTAACGAAGTACTTGAAAAGATATTCCTCGATGTTCGTGAGGAGTTTAAGAAGGATGATAAAGTATCTGATGTGCATGATGCTTGTTTTGAGGTACAACTACTTGCAGAACAATACCCAGAACATGCTAGTTACATAGAAACTAAGGTACAGCAATTAACTAAACAACTAATTGTTTACCTAGCAAACACAAAAAAAGGTTGACAAACAGTAGAAAGATGCTATAATAGTTGCAACATTTAGGAATAATCCTAATGTTTTGTTTAACTATAGAGAGGTCATAATGACTAAACAAAGTAAAGTGCTTTTAGCACTACAAGAAGGAAGAACCTTATCATCAGCTCAGATTTCGAGCTATTTTGGAGCAGGTAATCCACAAGCAATAATTCAAGCACTAAGGTTTCAAGGCCATGCTATTTTCCTTAACACGGTTAAGGATACTAAAGGCAGAGTTAGAAACGTTTATAGACTTGGAACTCCAAGCAAAAAAATTGTAGCCGCAGGTTACAGAGCTATGGCGTCTGCTTAATTAGGTAAACATACCTATTAAAAAGAGGGCTTTATGCCCTCTTTTTTTATGATTTAAGGCTCATTAAACGTCGTTTTAACGTACAAACAGGCGTACAAATACATCAGGTTGTACGCAAAGATGTACACAAGGGCACGATATAGGTTGACTTATGCTGGTTTTTTGCTATAATATACTCAAGAAGCAATAAAAGAGGGGAGACTATGTCACCAATAATAAGCAATGAACATTTCTATTTTAACTATGATACTAGCAAGTCAGTTGATGAAAACTTTACAGCATGGCGTATCATGAATCATGAAGAACGTTCAGCATATGGAGAAGCACTCCATACGTTTGAAGAAGGACTGGCAATATTTGAAAAACAATATTCAGTTAAAGTTTCATCTAAAAACGGTTGACAAACAACAGAATTTTAGTATAATATACACATAAACAAAAAAACGGTAGGAGTTTTTATGGACTTACAAGTCAAAACATCACAAGCAGGTAGCATAGCCAAACGTGCCATGTTAGCAAAACAACCACTCTTCTTGTGGGGTGCACCAGGTATAGGAAAATCAGAATTAGTTCAGCAGATTGCTGAAGATATGGGTAACTGTTTGGTTATCGATATGCGTCTAGCTCTTATGGAGCCAACTGACCTAAGAGGTTATCCTTTTAGAAATCCAGAGAACAATCAAATGGAATGGAGCCCACCGGCTGACCTTCCTACAGAAGAACAAGCGGCATTGTATGACTATGTTGTATTGTTCTTAGACGAATTGAACTCAGCACCTCCAAGTGTACAGGCGGCGGCATACCAGTTGGTATTGAATGGTCGTATTGGACAATATATTCTACCTAAGAATGTTAGAATTATTGCGGCAGGTAACCGTGACACTGATAGAGGTGTTACTTATAGAATGCCTGCTCCGTTGGCAAACAGATTCCGTCATTTGAATATGACTGTTGACTTTGGTGACTGGTTAACTTGGGCACTTAAGAATAGTGTACACCAAGATGTAGTTGGTTACCTTTCATATGCAAAGCAAGACTTATTTGACTTTGACCCTAAGACTAGTTCACAGGCATT
>TARA_R110001592_G_scaffold225913_1_pt1 | contig 11521 bp, 11 predicted proteins | sample TARA_R110001592 | Tara Oceans TARA_R110001592 (sample SAMEA4398387) | marine metagenome | biome: Polar Biome; feature: [SRF] surface water layer (ENVO:00010504); material: water (ENVO:00002006), including particulate matter (ENVO:01000060) such as... | depth 5 m | reverse complement strand
TATATTTACATCTTCAAAATTACATATAAAAACGGAACATCCAAAACTTAAAATTTCATCAGAAATAAAAACGTTTATAATGATTTTATGGATGGTAGTTTTAAAAAAATAAAGAATGTATGAAAACACAATTTGATATTTTAAGAGTATCTAGAGCGCTTGTTATAAAAGAGTTAGAAGGTTTAACGTTAGCTCAAATTCACGAAATTCCAACAGGTTTTAAAAATAGTATTGCTTGGAACGTGGCACATTTAGTGGTAACGCAACAATTATTGCATTACAAATTAGCCGATTTAGATTGCCTTTGTCCGGATGAATTAATCGAAGGATATAAAAAAGGAACAGCACCAACAACACCTTTTACAGAAGAAGAATTTGAGGAAGTAAAAGAGTTGTTTTTAGGTTTGCCAGATACTTTACAAGAAGATTATGAAGCAGGTATTTTTGAGACATTTACAGAATATCCAACAAGTACAGGTTTCGTTTTAACATCTATTGAAACAGCAATAACGTTTAATAATTTTCATGAAGGAATTCATTACGGAATTATTAGATCCATCAAAAAATTCGTTTAATATTCTATGGATTATTTTTTGATAGCAACTGTATTAATAGTACTTTCAGCCATTTTTGGTTACATAAACACTCGTTTTTTAAAGTTGCCAAACTCAATTGGCTTAATGCTGATTACCATATTGTTCACCTTAGGCGTTTTTGTGTTAAGTTATTTTGATGACACGCTGCTTCTTAAAGAGCGAGAATTGATTACAAGTATCGATTTTAAAACAGTCCTTTTAGATATTATGTTAAGTTTTCTGCTTTTTGCAGGCGCTTTGCACACCAATTTTCAGCAATTAAAAATACAAAGAAAACCAGTATTAATTTTTGCTACATTAGGAACTTTAATTTCTACTTTTTTAGCAGGAATTCTCGTTTTTTACGCGCTTCAAATTGTAAATCTTGATGTAGATTTTATTTATTGTTTGCTTTTTGGAGCTTTGATTTCACCAACAGATCCTATAGCGGTTTTAGGGATAATGAAAAAAGTAGGTGCACCAAAAAAATTGGAAACAAAAATTGTTGGAGAATCTTTGTTTAATGACGGAGTTGGCGTTGTGATTTTTCTAACTATTTATCAGATTGCAAGCGGTGGAAGTGATGTTTCTGTAGGCCATATTGCAGAATTATTTCTTGTTGAAGTTGTTGGAGGAATCATATTTGGACTCATTATTGGATGGATTACCTATCGTTTGCTTAAAAGTATTGATGATTACGATATAGAAGTAATTATTACGCTTGCTGCAGTTATGGGTGGAACTTTAGTTGCCCAACATTTTCATTTATCTGCGCCACTAGCAATGGTTACAGCAGGTTTATTGGTAGGGACGGATACTGTTAGAAAAAATTCTATGAGCGCGGTTACAGAACTTTATGTAGATAAATTTTGGGAACTTATTGATGTGCTTTTAAACACGATTCTATTTGTACTCATCGGGATGGAAATTTTAGTTTTAACACTAGATACAACTTATATTTTAGCCGGGTTTATGGTAATTCCGTTGCTGTTAGTAGCCAGATATGTTTCATTATTATTGCCGATAAAATTATATGCAGAAAAATTAGACTTTGTTCCTAAAACGAATCTAATTATGACTTGGGGAGGTTTACGTGGCGGAATTTCAATTGCTTTAGCATTGAGTTTAACGCAAGATATGGAACGCGATTTGTTTTTAGTGATTACCTACATAGTAGTCGTTTTTTCAATTTTGGTTCAGGGTTTAACGGTTGGGAAACTAATAAAGAAATTTACGCAACAACCAGAGAATATTTAATTAGTAATTGACAATTCGTAAAATTAAAAAAAATGAAATTCAACACAAAAACAATTCACGGAGGTCAAAAACACGAAGAAGCTACAGGAGCCGTAATGCCGCCAATTTTTCAAACATCAACGTATGCGCAATCAAGTCCTGGAGTTCATAAAGGATATGCGTATTCAAGAGGCGCAAATCCTACACGAACAGCTTTAGAAGATAGTCTTGCGGCTATAGAAAATGGAACACATGGTTTTGCGTTTTCATCTGGATTAGCAGCAATAGATTGTGTTTTACGCACATTAAATCCGGGTGATGAAGTGATTGCGGGTGATGATTTATACGGTGGAACGTACAGAATGTTTACAAGATTATTCATGAAATACGGATTGGAATTTTCTTACGTAGACATGAATGTTGCATCGAATGTTAGGGACGCAATTACAGAAAAAACAAAATTAGTTTGGATAGAAACACCCACAAATCCTTTAATGAAAATTGCAGACATCGCGGCAATTTCATCAGTGGTAAAAGATACAAATTCTGATATTTTAATTGCAGTAGATAATACGTTTGCAACGCCTTATTTGCAGCGACCTTTAGATTTAGGAGCAGATATCGCCATGCATTCTGCAACAAAATATTTAGGAGGCCATTCAGATTTAGTAATGGGCGCTTTAATTGTTAAAGATGCTAAATTAGCAGAAGAAATCCATTTCATTCAGTTTGCAGCGGGTGCAATTGCTGGTCCAATGGACTCATTTTTAGGCTTAAGAGGTATCAAAACATTGCATATTAGAATGCAAAGACATTGCGAAAACGGTAAAGTAGTTGCTAATTTTTTAAAAAATCATCCAAAAGTAGGAATGGTGTATTATCCTGGTTTTGAAAATCATCCAAATCATTTAATTGCTAAAAAACAAATGCAAGATTTTGGAGGGATGGTTTCTTTTAAACTAAAAGATGAAAGCAAAGAAGCTGCTTTTAAATTTTTAGAAAGCACAAGGATATTCACACTGGCAGAATCTTTAGGAGGCGTAGAAAGTTTAGTGAGTCATCCTACAACAATGACGCACGGATCAATTCCGGAGCCAGAAAGATTAAAAATCGGAATTACAGATTCTTTAATTCGATTAAGTGTTGGTATTGAAGATGAAGAAGATTTATTGGCTGATTTAGAACACGCTTTGAATCAATAAAAGCTAATAAGACTTTCAGTTCCGAGCGCATTCGAGAACTACTGATTTTGAGAATATCGGAAGAGTTTTTTTAAACTTTTCAGGTCTTTTTACGCGGGTTATTTATTCAACGATAAAATTTTCTTCTAAGAAAAAATTGGCTCTTAAATCGGCATTATTTATTTCCTTATGATACAAAATTATTTCAGGAAGTTGCCTTTTTAGATAATTTCCAGTGTCCCATTTGTTATTTTTGTTTTCATCAATAATAATTCGTATCGTATATTTTTTGGGTTCTAATAAATTAAAAACAATGGCTTCAGAAGTGGTTAGAAAATTGCGCTGTACAACTTGGGTTTTTTTAGTTCCTGTAATTAATTCAATAATTAAGTTTTTAGAATTTATATTGCTAACATTCATGGTAATCCTGCCATAGTCCTCGAATTCTTTAGTGATAAAACGATATTTTAAAGTATCATTTTTACTTAAAAAAACATCATTAAAAGCATCAGGAAAAGCTATAAAACTGTATTTCTGTTTTGGTTCTTTGTCAAAAATAATACCTATTGTATTTTTATTTTCAGAAGGTAAGGTTGTGTATTTAACAGCAATTGTATCTTTATCAAAAAGGCTAATTTTACTAGTGTCAATCTTTATAATTGGGTTATTGCTATTTAAAAATAAGGTATCTCTAAAATTTAAAATATTGCTTATTGATGAATTTATAATTAAAGAATCTATTTTATTTTTGCGCAACCTTACCGTTAAAGTATCTATAAAATTGTTGTTTGAAACTGCAAAATTTAAAGAATCTGCTTCAAAAGGAGTAAACCAAAAGTTTAAAGTGTCTTTGTCAATTTCAAATTTTGAGACACTTTTAAAGTCATCTGGCACTTTAGAAAGTATTTTTATTTGCATGTTTTTTGCATCCCCTTCAAAGCCAAACTCTATTTTTCCTTTGCTAATTTCTTTTGCTCTTTTAAATTGATAAGGCTGTTCTTCCTTAAATAAAATAATTGGTTTTTTGATAATACTATCTCTTGGAAACTGAATGGTATCTGTACTAAAACCAATTTTTTCTGTTACTGGATTAAAAATATAATCGTTAATAGATTCTTGTAAAGCCAACATTAAATAGTTGCCTTTTCTAAGGTTTGTAAACTTAAAAACAGTAGTATCTAAAGTGCTTGTAATGTAATTAGGTTTCTTTTTATAAATAATAGAATCGTTAAAAGTACTGTCTAATCGATACAATAAAATATTTATATTTTTAGGAGCTTCAATTAGTTTAGCATCTTTTATACTGCCAGAAGTTTTTAACGAATCGATGTATGTTCCTGTAGAAAAAACATACTTAAAATTCTCTAATTTATTGCCTTCGTTATTGTCTTGAACTGCGTTTCCAAAATTAAATATGTACGTTGTATTTGGCTGTAAAGTGTCTAAAATTTCAATCTTTATGTATTCGCTTGGTGAACCCTGCGGAGAAATTAATGGCGGGTTTTTCATTGGTGGAGAAACCACCAACTGGCTGTTTAAATCTTTTAATACGATGTATTCATTAAAATTAATTTTAATTTCTTTTTTATTAAATTTTACAGTTTCATAAGGAGGAATAGAAGTTACAAACAAAGGTGCTTTTTCATCTTTTGGGCCACCTTCTGGTCTACCGGTTCTTGCGCAATTGGTAACAAAAAGAAGTAAGACTGATAAAAAAAGAAATCTATAAACTATTTTCACAAAATTAAATTTGATACAAATTAACAATAATTTTTGAATATAAAATCATAAAACTTACTCTGTATATGCCATGGTTAAAATACTTACGGTGCAGTTTTTAGATTTCAGAAATTCTTTTGCACACGCCTCTAAAGTTGCGCCCGTTGTAATAACATCATCAATCAATAAAATATTTTTGTTATCAAAAAAAGAAGGGTTTGTTAAAAGAAACTTTGTGTCAATATTGTTAAAACGCTCAAAACGTGCTTTAAAAGTTTGGGTTTTGGTTGATGAAATTCTGATTAAATAATCTTCTAAATAGACAATTTCTAGGTGTTTGCTTACTGTTTTGCCAAATTTGGTAACCTGATTATATCCTCTTTCTCTTAATTTCTTTGGATGTAATGGTACAGGAATTATATAATCAATGGTTTTAAATTCGTTATTTTCTTTTAAAATTTCACCCAACCAATTCCCAAAGAAAAGGCCAATTTCTTCATTTCCTTTGTATTTTAAATCGTGAATTAATTTTTGAGTATTTCCTTTTTTTCTGTAAAACAACAAAGAAAAGGCTTTTTCAATAAGAATTCTGCCATAAAAAGTTTGCGTTACCTTATTATTTTTATAATCTAGAAAACCAGTCAAAGGCAAATCATGCCTGCAAAGAGTACAAATAGTAGTCTCATTTATTACTAATTTATCTTCACAAACAGTGCATAATTTAGGATAAAAAAGATGGAAAAAGTCTTTTAAAAGTCTCATCTTTACAGAACAATTTTTTAGAAATATACTTAATTAATAAGAAATAACAATTGTCTAGCCGAATAAATTTTTTAAAAGAAGCCCTGAAAAACATCAATACATTAGGCACTGTTACTCCGAGTTCGAGGTTTCTATCAAAAAGAATGTTGAAAGAAATTAATTTCTCAAAAGCGGATGTTATTGTTGAATTGGGTCCAGGAACTGGTGCAATCACAAAATATATTTTGGAAAATTTATCACCCAAAGCAACCTTAATTTGTTTTGAAATTAATGATAATTTTTATCAACAATTACAAGGATTACAGCATCCACAATTAATTGTTTTAAATGCATCCGCAGAAAAAATTGCAGATGAATTAAAGAAATTACAGATTGATCAAGTAAATTATATTATTTCTAGTTTACCCCTTACAATAATTCCGGATGAAATTTCTAATAAAATATTAGAAAGATCTTTTGAAGCTCTAGAGCAGAATGGTACTTTTATACAGTATCAATACAGTTTAAGCTATTTTAAAAAATTGAAGAATGTATTTAAAGAGTCTATTTCATTAGAATTCGAGCCTTTAAATATTCCTCCAGCGTTTATTTATCGCTGTAAAAAAGTCGTTTAGATTTTTCTTGAAAAATTTCACTAAACGTGTATCTTTGCGACCATTATGGCAAAACAAGAAGATCACTTTAAAAAAGTTTTATCGCACGCAAAAGAATACGGTTATGTATTTCAATCCTCTGAAATATATGATGGATTAAGTGCGGTTTACGACTATGCTCAAAACGGAGTTGAGTTAAAGAAAAACATTAGAGATTATTGGTGGAAAGCAATGGTGCAAATGCATGAAAACATCGTGGGTATTGACGCTTCGATTTTAATGCATCCTACAACATGGAAAGCTTCTGGGCATGTAGATGCTTTTAACGACCCTTTAATTGATAATAAAGACTCTAAAAAACGTTACCGAGCTGATGTTTTAATAGAAGATTATTGCGCTAAAATTGAGGGCAAAATAAATAAAGAAGTAGACAAAGCTGCAAAACGTTTTGGAGATGCTTTTAATAAAGAAGAATTTTTAGCTACAAATGCTAGAGTTGTTGGTTATCAAGAACAAATTAGTTCGATTTTAGCAAGAATGGGTAACTCTTTAAGTACTGAAGATTTAGCTGATGTTAAATTATTGATTGAAGAATTAGAAATTGCAGATCCTTTAACCGGTTCTAGAAACTGGACAGAAGTAAAGCAGTTTAATTTAATGTTTGGAACTCAGATTGGTGCATCCGCAGAAAATTCTACACAAGTTTATTTAAGACCAGAAACCGCTCAAGGTATTTTTGTGAACTTTTTAAATGTTCAAAAATCTGGACGAATGAAAATTCCTTTCGGAATAGCGCAAACAGGTAAAGCCTTTAGAAATGAGATTGTTGCAAGACAATTTATTTTTAGAATGCGTGAATTTGAGCAAATGGAAATGCAATTTTTTGTAAAACCAGGCACTCAAAAAGAATGGTATGAACATTGGAAAGAAACGCGTTTAAAATGGCATTTAAGTTTAGGAATGGGCGCAGAAAATTATCGTTTTCACGACCATGATAAATTGGCTCATTATGCAGACGCAGCATCAGATATCGAGTTTAATTTCCCCTTCGGATTTAAAGAATTAGAAGGAATACATTCCCGTACAGATTTCGATTTAAAAGCACATGAAGAATATTCTGGTAAGAAATTACAGTATTTTGATCATGAAGAAAATAGAAGTTATACGCCTTATGTGGTGGAAACTTCTATTGGTTTAGATAGAATGTTTTTGGCTGTTTTCTCTAACTCTTTAGTAGAAGAAGATTTAGAAAACGGAACGAGCAGAACTGTTCTTAAATTACCAGCAGTATTAGCACCTTTTAAAGCAGCGATTTTACCTTTGGTTAAAAAGGATGGCTTGCCAGAAGTTGCTCGTGAAATTTTGGAAGATTTAAAATGGGATTTTAATGTTTTTTATGATGAAAAAGATGCTGTTGGTAAACGTTATAGAAGACAAGATGCAAACGGAACACCTTTTTGTATTACGGTAGATCACGATACGTTGGTAGATAATACGGTAACGATTAGATATAGAGATTCTATGGAGCAAAAACGTGTTGCAATAGCAGATTTAAAAGGAATAATTAAAGAAGCAGTTGCAGTTAAAACGTGGTTGCAAAAAATGTAGAAACGTTGTTTCTTTAGGTATAAAAAAAATCCGTTAGAAAATTATTTTCTAACGGATTTTTCACTTTTTATCAGCAAGGTTCAAAGCTTCGTTTTAAAATCTCCAACCAACATCTAAACCAACTCTTGGAACGATAACAGGTGAGTTAGAACCAAATAAATTACGACCAAGTCCACCATACAAATCAATTGTTAAGCCACCGCTTGCAATGTATTTTGTACCTACAGCAATACCTAAAGCGCCATCTGTATATTTTTCATAACTTATTTCCTGGTTCTCATTATTTATAACTTCATACTTTCCAGAATTTATCCCCAAAAAACCTTCACCAAACAAATTCCATTGAGAGTTTGTTGTAAAATAATGACGATAATACGGTGTAATCATTGTGTTTTCATTGTATCTAAAGTCGGTAGATTGTTTTGCTAAATTGAATAACGCAGAAACTCCAATAGAAGATTCGTCTGTTAAATATTTTTCGTAAGAAAATTCGATGCTTCTAATTATTAGGGCATCAGCAATGTCTAACTTTAGTTCTTGTTGCGCAAAGCCAAAAGAGCTTATAAATACCGTAAAGATTAAAACTATTTTTTTCATGGGATATATTTTTATTTAATAACTTTTTATTGATTGTAAAAGTATGGTACAAAAATACGAAATTTTAATAGGATTTTTTAAAATCTGTATCCTAATGAAATTCCGCCTCTAGTAATTAAATCGTTCTCTAGATTATTATTATTATTATTATTATCGTTATTAAAAAGGTTTCTACCAACACCAGCATATATTTCTGCAGTAAATCCAGATTTTATTATAAATTTTCCACCAACAGAAACACCAAGGGCAAAGTCTGTTTCTTTTACTGGTTGATCTCCGTTATAATTCCCATTATAATCATAGTAATAGTTGTCTTCATAAGTGTTTAGCATTCCAAAACCTTCTACAAAGAAACCTCTTGCAAATCTTGTTTCGGAAAAAAACCATCTATAATAAGGCGTTATAGAGAATTTTTTAGGGTAGTACAAATCATCGTTAACATCATTAAAATTATAGAAAACTCCAACTCCAAAAGAAGAATCTTTGTTTAATAAATATTCATAAGAAACATCCAAAGAAGAGAACACAATTAAGCTAAATACATTTAATTTTACTTCATATTTTTTGTTAAAGTCTTGCGGATATGTTTCTTCTTTTTCTTGAGAAAATGATATTGTGGTTGCAAATAAAAGAATAAATAAAGCGATTTTTTTCATGGTCTATTTTTTTAGATTTTAAGTTAGCAAAAGTATCAAAAAGCATTCCAAGAAAATCAAAAAATAGCTTTTAATTGTGTAATTTTCTTTTTTTCAGGAGTACTGATCTTTAGTTTTTTTGATTTAAAAATAATTTTATAAATAGTGACCTTATCTTATTATTCAGAAAAATTAATTGACAACATAGAAACACCTTTGGTCAGTACTTTTTTGTTTTCTAATACTTCATAATTTTTTACCTGTGCATAATTCTCGTCATGCAAACCAACATTTAATTTCACCTTTTCCAACTGATAGTTATTATCCTTTTTATCTTTTAAAACTAAAGCAAAATAGTGGTTCTCGTTTTGTAAAATGGCACTTTTTGGAAGCGAAATCTCTTTTCTAGAATCGCAAATGATATCTGCTTCTACAAACATTCCTGTAATAAATTTATTTTTTTCTTCTTCATGTATATGACCATGAACTTTAATTGTTCTGTCATTACTAATAGATGTGCCAACCAAATGCACTTCTGCATCATGCATTTTATCTGATGCTTCAGGAACTTTAAAAAGTATTTTTTGTTCTTTTTTAATCGTTTTTAGGGTTTAATTCCCCGACGCTCTGCGTCGAAATAAAAAAGGGAATTCCTATTTGATACCTCGTGCCCTTGGGTTGAAGTAGTTCATTGCGGATCTAATTTATTCTACACCAGGTAAATTAGCCATTTCTAGCTCAACAGGATAGGTAATAAATTGTTCGATGTCTTGGGTAGATAAGTTGCGTGATGTGGTAATCACCTGCACTTGGTTATTGGTAATATCTGGCACGGCGCCAATAGGTGTTTGCGTTAAAGAAAAAACACCAAAACCGATAATAGATGCTGTAAAAATAAAAATAAGTAGCTTATTTTTTAAGCTGAATTTTATAATGTTTTCTAATATAATTCATAAATAATTTAAGAAATAATAAAGGCCTATTTTAAAAATAGGATTAAGAGTCTAAAATAATTTATGCGTACTTGGGTGGTTGAAAAATAGAAGGTTTTTCGAAAAATGAAAGAGACTCTTTATAAGAATAATTTGGTTTAGATTCTAAAACAATATTATTTTTTATCTCAAAAAGAGTATTGCTCAAGCTAAAATCTGTAATGTGATGTGTACAATTGTGTGTAGTATGTTTAAAAGGTAAATCTTTATGCTCTTTTTTAGCTAAAAGATCTTGATTTCCATAATGTTGAGATAAAAACTCAAAAAAATTATCTCCATATTTTTCTTGATGAAATTGCGCGTGTTCTAACAATACATTTAGTTTAGAAAATGATTCTACATCAACATTTAGACTCTGAAGCAGAATCAAATTTGATAAGAGTATTGCTATGAATTTCGTCATTGAATTGTAAATTTCATTTATTTTTAGGTTTATATAAAATATATCAACTTAGAAAGTTAATAGTTTAAAAATTTGCTCTCAATTGCACACTTCCTGTGTGAATTGTTCTAGAATTTTCACTTTTTCTTCCTAAATAATTAAGGTTTAGGTTTAAAAAGGAGTTTAATTTCTGATTAAATAACAAACTCCACGTGTAATTTTTTCCATTTTGCAAACCTTCTAACATTTGATATGCAACTGGCGTATTTGCACTTCCTGTAAAATCATTTAAAAATACATTTACATTTGCAGAAATCTGATTTTGCTTTTTACTGATATAAAAATATTCTATTCCGAATTTTTGTTGATTTAATTCTTCGAAATCTTGCAGTTTATTTTGCTTGTTTTTAAAGTGATAAAACGCAGAAAATCGATTGTTATCATTGTATAAGAAAGTAAGTTTTGGCTGAATTTCTTTTGCATCAATTTTGTAATTTCTATTGATAAAATTCTCAGTTTCTAAAGTGTTTATCGATGTTTTACCCATAAGGTCTATCAACCAGAAATCTGCAAATTTATGCGCGTACTCTAGTTGATGAAGTTTGATTTTATTTTCTTGATTACCAATAAAATACTGTTGTTTTATTTTAGAATCACCATACGTAAAAGTTACACTGTTTTTTTGTAAATCTTTGTTGAAAAACAAACTGTTTCTAAAACTTAGGTTTAAACCAATTAACGAGCTTTCATCAAAATTAAAAGGATTTAATTGAAACGAATTTCCAGCTCTTTCTTGTTCGTTTGCAACGGATAAAAAAGTTTGATTGTAAAAATGAGAAATCAGTTTTTTAACACCAGTTTTATTTGACCATTTTCTAGGATTTACAGTTACATTTTGTTGAAATTTTGCACGTTGTGTGGCTAGAAAACGCAAGTTTGGCTTTGGCAATCGCAAATAGTTGGCTTGGTCTTGAAATTGCGCAATTTCAAATTCGTTAAAATCTTGAACGCCGTCATTATTATAATCAATCCAAGTATAAAAACCAAAGCCAGGCTCTGTTTTTACATAAATATAATCTTGTCTTGGAACATTACCCGAGGAAGTTTCGTACACAGAATTTAAAAGAATAAATTCATTAAATAATTTCTGATTAAAAACTACTCTTGAATTTAAGTTTTTTTCATCTTCTGTAAAATAATTTTTCGTGACTCTGTAATTTGCAAACACACTTAAATTAGTA
>TARA_R110001592_G_scaffold72383_4_pt1 | contig 11532 bp, 26 predicted proteins | sample TARA_R110001592 | Tara Oceans TARA_R110001592 (sample SAMEA4398387) | marine metagenome | biome: Polar Biome; feature: [SRF] surface water layer (ENVO:00010504); material: water (ENVO:00002006), including particulate matter (ENVO:01000060) such as... | depth 5 m | reverse complement strand
ACGGTTACTGAATCATTTAAAAACGCATATGCCCTTGCTACCATTTGGTCGCCTATTGATGTAGCCCCATTAAAAGATAGGTTGTCTACACAAATTGGTCCTAGCCACTGATAGTGGCTCACTTGCTCAAATTGGTCTATCCATTCTCCGTCTTCTTCAATCTGGCCGATTTTTTTTCTTTGGGTTACTTTATTGTAAACATAAGTTCCGACGGATTGCCTACTTTCGTTATTGCTATTCTTTCTAATCTTCCAATCGTATAGCCTTCCCCTAACAAACAGGAATTCATTGTTTGAATCTCGGACTTGGTAATTTTCTCCGTCTACTTCTACAACTGTAATTTTATCCTCTACATCTATCTTATGATAGAAGAAACTATTAGGCATTCTTTCGCAAGTTTCCCTAACCAATTCCTTTGCCCTCTTTTCCACAATATCCTTTGTCCTATTCTGGGATAAGAAAGCCTTCATTAGTTTCAATTCAGAATCGGATGGTTCTTCTCCCATAAGTTTTTGATATAATTCTTTAGGAGATAGTCTACTCCAAGAACCTCTCTTGTTATCTTCTCTGTAAGAATTAACAAATGTAATTAAATCCTTTTGGTGTATCTCTCCCCAAACAGAATCAGATATTTCTATCGCATATTTTTTACTACCAATAGATTCGACATTTAATCTAACATCTACTCTTGAGTAATCCTCATAGAAATAGAATGGCGCACGATTTTCCAGTGCATAGGAAATCTGTTCCGGTTCGGACATAGCATCAATAAATGTCGATGTCATCTTACTAGTATTAGCCTCCAAACAAGAACAATATGTCAATCTTGCTAAAACCATACTCATAGTTTTTAGCCCTACTCTTGTCCCATTAATATAATAGGATTTGTCCTTTTTAATATGGATAGGATAATCCTGAATCTCTATAATACATTCAATGTTAGAATATACCTTTACTGTATTCTTTATGGTTCGGCTCCAAAATCCACAAATCCCGCTTAGTAGAGGGTCGCCCTTGGCATCCCAATTGGGACTTATATTGGAATAAGTACCGAACAATTCTATTGCTTTATTTTCGCCAACAGTTCGTATTCTTACCTCTGTGGTAAGCGTTTCATTGCTTCCGTTATTTAGTCTTAGTCTCATTTTATCACATCATATAGGTATTATTATTCAAATTTTTATCGCATTGTGCATGTACTTCTTTCTTCATTTCTTCGGGCAAGGTTAATTGCTTGCCGCATATTCTGCATTTGGTCGCAATTCTTTTCTTATAGGACCAATTGCTTTGAGTGTAATCGGGGTCTTTATCTTTCATTGTAATTCCCCATGATATTGTAGTGCGGCTTTTCTGTTTGGTAATTCTTGCATTAACCAAGTAGTGAATCCTTTTTCAACCGCTTCAGGAATACTCCATAGGCATTTCCTAAATGCCGATACCATTGTCCATTGTTTTTCTTTATCGGACTTTCCGTCCAAGTTATGAAATACAATATTTATTTTCGTTCTATCTAGAGGACTCAAATCTTCCATAAAAGATTCTATCACTATTTTACATTCTTCTGCATTGTCAAAATACCGCATGGAAAAACCTCCAAGAAAAACAGGAGAGGGCAGTTTCCTACCCCCTCCTACAATTCCCCGTTGAAATTGCTTCAACCACCGACGATAGCCGGAGTTAAAACAACTGAATCAACATCGTCCCAATTGACTGAAGAAAGGTTCTCTCTTGTCACCATTTCTCCATCAATAAATACCCAATCCGTAGGATGGGTATTAATCTGTTCTATAACTTCACTAGCCTCAAGGGATAGCGAAGTATGTCCTGTCTCATTCAAAATTGTTAAACTTATCATACATTTCACCTCTTCTATTTTTTTTAGTTCGCATTACCTATTAAAGCCCTGCGTTTCAGTAGTCCGGTTTGGCTCCCGATGCAATCAATTCTGTTATTAATTTACTTGCATCCGTTTTACCTAAACCTTCTACTTCTCCTTCGTAGCCAAGCCTTAACAAATATCTAATTTGCTTAGGTGTGGCGGGAGTGCTACCTTGTAGAATCTCTCCTAATTTTCTTAGTTGAGCATCTGAAGGGTCGTGAGTGACCGTAGAAAATCTCTTCTTCATATCTCTTACGAATCTAACAGACCAATCATCCAATCCTTCTGTATCGAAATCATAGAAACTATCTATTCCGTAATAGTCGCAATTAGAATCAAAGATTGACCTTTCTATTCTTTCCTTATCTTCTTCAATCATATCCAAAGAAATACTTCGCAACATTCTGTACCTTTCAACATTCTTCAGTAGGTGGGCATTCTTTTCATCTTCAGTTTCACACTGTTCTCTAAACTCTTGAATCCTACAATAAAACATAATTAAATCGCTCCATAACTTATCAGTAGGGTAGCCTCTAGTATCTACTTGGGCTTTATGATTATCAGGATGGTTCCATCTCCAAACGATAGAAGCCATCTTGTAATCTGAATCTGTAACAGAACCTTTGCCAGCCTTTCTAATTGCTGTGACTGGCATATTCCGCATATATTCTCCGTTGTATTGCCACTTCAAAACTCTGACATTTACTCTGACATCATATTCTTTAATTTCATCAAACATCTTTGTAAACATCTCACCGTTGTTATGCCACCAAGCAGTTTGCATCATAGAAGCAACTCTTACCTTCATCCATTCATCAATCATTTCATCGGTAATCATTTCTTCTTGCATTCCGGTAGAAAGTGCAATCTGTTTTAGAATATGATAAGAATTAATATGGTCTGAACCAACCAAAATCATTTCACCATTTTCAGTATTTTCTACTTCGAAGTGATATACAATCTTATGTCCACAAAGACAACTACCGCTTCTATCTTCCCACCAAGAAGGTACTTCAATATCTCCCCAATATACATTACCGGTTGCCATCCATTCTTTAGCGGCATCTTCGTAATTATCCGCTTCAGATAAATCAATCATTCTCTCAATTAATTTTTTATCGTATCTTCCTGTTCCTAACTTTCTCTTAGGTTTAATTAGTAATTCATCCATTATTTTCCACCTCTACCCGTTACGCACAGACTGTGCCTTATTTCTATTTCTCCATGCGTCTTGGTTATGATACAAACGCAAGAAGTGCAACTTGCTCTCCTACATCTATCACAACTAACCGATGCCTGTTTCCACTTACATTGGGTGCAGTTTCCAAACTTACTTTCCATCTTATTTAATCCTACCATATTTAATCACCTCTATCCATAATCTCATATTGATATTGTTCTCTCAAATAAGCATCTAATACTTCAGTTACCTTCTTTGGGAACACTTCAAATATTCCATTAATCAATCCTCTGTTAAGACAAATCCAAAGCCTATGATGATTATTAATCAATATCTTAGGCTGGTCGTTTTCGCCTTTCTTGATAATTACCGGTGGTAATTCCTCGTCGTCTATTATTCTAAATTCTATTTCTTTCATATTTATTCCCTCAAGTATTTCCATATATTTTCATAAATCAATGGCTCGCTAATTAGAAGCCTAGCCAAATCTCTTGTAAAGTTTGTTACATTCTCGTCTTTACTAACGAGTATTCTTATCTTTTCTTGAATGTGTACTTCGTACATTTCTTCTGAAAGACAATCCCAACAATCATCGTATTCGAATCTTTCAGTTGCATGACAAAACTTCTTGATGAAGTTATTTCCTCCGCATTCTTTACATTCACTCATAGTACCGACTCCAATCTCTTTTCTATCTGTCTCAAGAAAAGGTAAGGTGTATCGTCGGGAGAACTAAATGCTTCTTCAAGTATAATCAATATATCTTGGCACGCATTCTCCGCCTTAATTCGTTCTCTTACTTCATCGTTATATGCTTCTAATAATGTTTCCATATTCATTCAATCATCTCCAAATTAGCATTCCATAATTCATTGAAGCGCAATATTTCTTTGTTCTTCATTTTCTTGTATTGGTCTTTAGGCCACCAAGTAGGAGTTCGGTTCTTTTTCCAAGAAGCGAATTTCCATTTGCCTTCTAAATAATACTGCTGATAACTTTTAATTACAAATTCCCAAGTATGTTTTTCTTGAGGAATTCTGTATTGGTCAGCCATAGCAATAGTCACTGGAGTTAAGTCTTCGTCTTCATAAGAAAAGGTAAAACTATCCAAGACTCTTTTTTCTGTCCCATGAATCTTACCATATCTGAAAGTATATTCTTTACAGAGGGCAAGGGCATGATTGTATAACCACATGTAATTTGATTTGTTTTGTCTAGCCCAAATTGTGCTAGGGTGGTTAAGCATTGCAGGTTTCATCATATAGGAAAAATGCGATTCCTTGTGAAACTCCTTCAATTCTTTTAGAGAAGGTTCTCTTCCGTGACATTCCCAAAATAAAAAGTAAAGGGAATTAGTGTGTAACATTTGACAACTTTCAGTAGGCATTTTTACTACATGTTTATCCAGCATTTGTTGTGCTGATTCTATTGGACATTCTGATAGTGCAAATATATTCATTTCATTCACCCACAAATTGTGCTAAAAACTCTGCACCGAATTGGTCTGCTATGTTATCTAACATAGTCAGATTTTCATCTAGCATAGTTGCTAATTCTTCTAAGGTATATATATTCATTAATTCTATTATTCTTTCTTTCATATTTTATTCACCTTTTAAATAATTAAATTCGGGAAAGTGCTTGTCGATTAAGTAAGCGCAAGCATCCCAAACTTTTAGTTGGTCTTTGTGGTATTCTTCACAATGCTCTCTAGATTGTGGCTGATGTTCAAAATAACCATAGTAGGACAGGTATCGTGCCGCCATAGTTAATTGTGCTTTGGTTTTACCTTTGTTTAGATTATGGATATATGAAATATCTTTCCATCCTATCTGCTCTACTAAAGAAGCAATGGCTTCATCTCTATTCATAATAATCGGGCTAACATTTACCTTCATGGCAATGCCGCCACTTCTTCTAAGACATGGTACAAACTCTTTTCCTAAACTCATTCTGAATCAACTCCGTCTAAAGGTTCAGGTAGCCATTCTTTAGGACAACCTTCTCTAACAGCCTGTCTTATTGCTTGGCTAAAACACGGCTCGAATTTCTCATGTGTTTTAATTACTAAGTGTCCCCAAGTATCTCCCCAACAAACTGTTACTCTCCAACCATGCTTAGTTGGATAAACTGTTAGCAGTTTTCTAGTGGGCCAATCTTGGTCGGGTAATCCGTACTTCAATCCTTTTCCTTCTTTCCATATTACTTCTGTCATTTAATCACCTTTGCCACAAAATACCAGTGCGAGTATCTCCACACTTGTTACATTTACTAGTTCCAAATAACACTGACTTAGTGCTATCATGGTGTCGGGAGTTAGTTAGTTCTCCTTCGCATTCAGTCCAAGGAATACCCGAACCCAATTCTCCATATTTTTTATTACATTTCATATTTATACCTCCAATGCGGTTTCCATTTCTACTTTAAATTCCCATGTGTGAAACATTTCATGGCCTCCAAGGAAACCACCTGCTTCTCTAATCGGCCCGATAAATCTAGCCGCACAAACTTGACAATATACTAATACAATTCTTTCATCAATTGATGAGCCGCTATCTCGTTCGATAGTTACTATATCGCCTATATTTTCTTCTGTGTATTTAGTCAAGTTTCTTCACCCAATATACTGTAGTCCTATTATTGAGTTTAGGTTTATTCCAACTATCATATCTCTTACTCTTTCTAAGAATATATGCCATCTTTCTAGGGTTGGGAATCATCTTCAATATGTGGCCCTTTTTATTGGGCGTTACTGCTATTGCTCTAGACGCTTCTGTAGCAGAAAAAGGTGTTCTAGTATCTATGGCACTTCTTTCCATAGTATTTAGCCAATTCTCTTCTTGTCTAGTTAATCTTCCTAATCTCTTTGCTCTACTATTTCCCATTTTAATCACCATCTCTATATTGCTGGTATCTTCTATCGTCAGCATCGTCTTGAAGTGCTTCATGGTCAACCCATTCAAATACTTCTTTTGCTATTCTTTCTACTTCTTCTCTAACGAAATCAACTGCGTCTTCAGGACTATCTACTAAAGATTCTAACAGGTCTGTTAGTTCTGCCTTATTCATGTGGTCATTCAACAAACTATATGCGGAAGTATATCCGCAAAATATTAACAAATCTTTCATATTTATTCCTCCTTGTTATATCTTTCAATTGCCGCAAGTAGTGGGATAGTAAGTGTCCCTGTACTCATCCATCTATCTTCACAAACCTTTGCTAATTCAAGTAGCGAGTCGTGGTCACATGAGTCTAGGGCATCTGTAAAGTTTGTTTCTAAGCAACCGTAGCCTATCATGTGCATCATTGTTTCATACATTTTATTTGTTATCATATTTATTTCTCCTTTAATACAAGTGGAGGAATCCAAAGAGGGTTAAAATCCCTACTCAACTCTTCCTCGCAACTATCGCAACAACTTCCTACTATTGTAGAGGTGTTGCCACCCTTTATGAATTCTATCTTTATTTCTTTAGTTGCCAATAGTCCACACTTGGAACATTTAGGCTGGCTCGCCACTACGACTCTAGCCTTTCTAAAGAATTTTCTAAACCATTCTATCATATTAATCACTCCTGTCGGGAAACAACTTCGTGGTGGAGGCCACTATTTGCTTATGCCCCTTTTTGTTGTTTTTACTGCACAAACCGACTGGACTATATTAAATAATTAATTAAGCATATCACTAACAAGACTTCTGCTAATTGTAGAAGCCTATATGTCTTAGGATATAACTGCTTGAATCTCATTTACTTCACCTGCTTAATTAAACGCTGGAATACGAGAATGCCGACTACATCACCATTACATCTAAGGATTACTTTCTCATCCTTTGCTTCCGCAGTAGTAACATCGTCTACATATTTTGCTAACCAATCTAAGATTGTTTTTTCGCATTTCATTTGAATCACCTGATGAGGATAGGGGGAACATATTTTTGTCGTAAACGGCCCCTTTGCTCGACCCCTACCCTCTCGGTTAAATTGTCCTTTTTGAAAAACCTATTTCTAGTTTGTTGATGACAAAAGATATTGCATCCGGTATTTCTCAAACTTGACAAGATACCCCTATACCCTCTCCCCACTCATAACTAGCACCCCTCTTTATTCGGTAACATTATACCTAAAAAAAGTTACACTTCTAACTCAATTCTTATTCCTCTTCAGAAAAAAGCCCATTCTTATCTCCATAGCCAAGCCCTTCTAAAGTGCCATCCCACAGACCATCAGTATGCCTTCTATGGAGCATTGTCATCACCTTATTTTTTTCAACCTTAGCATATTCTTCTGCACTAGCAAAGCCTCCGCCTCCACTCTTACCATGCTTCAGATGAAGACCACTAGGAACCATATTAAAATAAACAATAGAAGCCTCTTCAACCATCTTACCTACTTTGTCTATGCTAACCTTTACGGAGATAGGCTTAGTCGTCCTTACGCCCTGTCTAAAGGGAGAACCCTCTCTACCCCTTAGCAAACCTCTAACAGACGCTTCAGCATTCTTCCTTTCCTTTTCATTAATCTTACCTGCATCTAGTAACAGCCCTACCACTTGAACGATACCGCCAAGTTGCTCTGCTTCTAATTCTACATACGATTCTACCACTTCTACGAATTCTTCCCAATTCATATTTACCTACTTTTGCACCATCTAATAAAGCCCTTTATTATGAAGTCCGTATTTATTACGAACATAGCAATAAGACAAATAATCCCTTTATCAAATATGAACCTCTTTAATATTTACATATTTATTATCAATAAAACACCATTCCCGATAAAGAATTCTTTACTTCACATCCATGAGACAAACCATGAGACAAAGACAAACGCACCACTGCGACCAACTTTGCCCCTTCAGTCTCATGTCTCATGTCTCATGACCTAAGAGAGAGAGATATAGATAGAAAGAGGGGGGGAGAGAGAGATATATGATATGAGATTATGAGATTATGAGAATATATAATAATAAATGATGTACTGAAAGCCTATCCTTTCAGTCTCATTTCAAGTCTCATCACCAAACCGTGAGACTGACCCCGTACATGTTATATCCTATACCATAAAATATATCATATTATATCCTCTATATAGTATAAGAGCCAATTGAACCATATGTGTACTTTAAATTAACATATAGAGAATTAAAAATATACCTTTTTCGAAAGAGGGGATTATATTGGACTTAGGTTGCTTGCTTTGTTTTAGCAACCCCGAAGGGCCACATTCTTAATTTCAGTCCCTCCCTAAATTATCATTAAATCCTTCAATGAAACTTCTGACCGACTCTACGGTTATGTGACTTCCCATACCGAAAAACAATACATGCAGAAGCAATTTTTCAGTTTCAGGGTGCTTACCTAAATCAGACTCAAATGAAGAAATGGCACTTGGTATATCAGGCAGATAGTCTAATGCCCTTTTCTTAGCCCATTGCATATGTGTCATTTCGCTCATTCCTTCAACCCCTTTATTAATTCGGCCATGTGCGCCTTAAAGTCATCATTTACTTCTTTATTTGCTTGCTGATGTCCATCACGATACGCCAGTATAACCATTCCTTCAATACATGCTAGAGGGGAGGACGCTTCAGGAATACGGAAGATTCTACATAAGGTTTCGATATTCGTTTTCGTTTCTTCCCACATAGCATTAATTGAGGGTCTAAGTAATACTGCTAGGTCTTCACTTCTTTCTTTTGTAACCATGCCCATATTTTTACTTTAGAATTAAGTAGGGTGATAACAAAGCATACAACCATATGGTATTGGTGGCTTTGTGGCAATACCTCATAATTCGTGGACAGGTTTTAGGTTAGTCGAGCAAAGCAAACCGACGAATCAAACCTTTTGGAGTGATTAATATGATGAAACCAAGTATGGAAAACAAGGTAAATACGATTGAAGCGTATGTGAATGGAGTAGGCCCTGCCAAATTGGGCTTCTTAGGTGCGACAATTCCACCTATGATTGAGGCTATCAGAGCCGCTAAGACTGAAGTAGAAGTAGACCAAGTTTGGACCCTGCTACGAAATCAGTACAGCGCACTACCTGATGCCCCAAAGTTGAGCAATTCTCAACCTACACTTGAGGCAGAAAATCAAGTTAAGTGGGATTCCCTCATGGCTAAGAACCTACAACCTGCCGCTATGGCTTTCGCTAAGGTATTCCTACCTATGTGGAATCAAAGAGGCCGTTCATCTTCCGTAAACAATAACGGACAGATTATCAAAGGTGTCCCGCAGACTTTCGACGATGTTGAAACATTTGCAGACTACCTAGTAAACCACGCAGACAAGCAGATGATGATTTTATACTCTGCTGGTGTTTGGACTGGCGAAGTTTCCACTATTGGAGACTACGACTACTCAAATAGAGTAGTCGAAAAAGAGGATGCTACCCCTCAAAAGGAGGCACAAGGCTGATTTAGTCGAGTTTTGCTTTGCTCGGCCCCAATTTATTAAAATTGGGGTACACAAAGCCAATACCATATGGTAGGGCTTTGTCTACCTTACTATTCATTCGGCCAACCCACTTAGGATATTCAAGTGGAAGTAGATACATAGCGAACCCCACTTGATGTGGTTATACAACAAGGGGGAAATAGAGATGATATTTACTTGAACAGTAAAGATAACCCAAATAGAGATATTTGGGACTTTCTTGAAGAAGAACCCGAAGTATAACCACACTTCATGAGAGTTTGGAGCAATTAAAAAAATCTTAAGGGCCAAAGTAGTAGCGGAGTGACCAAAAGAAGACTCTCCGGAGAGGAACCACTACTACCGACATCCCCGCATCCTGATATTCAGATAAAGATTTTCTCTCGCCCATTCTAGGGGGTCTATTAGAACACCATGAGATGTTCTTTTAGGAATTCTTTCGGCATAAAGATACCATAGACCCCCGCTTTTTTTTCCACCAATAGTACCCGTTGCATATCCTAGGCGACTACGGGTCGGTGAGAATGACGGAGTAAAACGAACCGTACAAGTAGCAATAGGCTAGACAGCAAAACCGGAATGGTTTTCGAACCCCTGTGAAATACTAGTTAAATTAGTAGGGATAAGATACCATCAGTGAGCGTAGTACTATTAGCGAAATACGGTAACGGCTCCCGATTTCTTACTTTGGGGTTCTACAAAGCCAGTACCATATGGTAGGCTTTGTTATTGCCCCGAAGGGTCTTAAATTCCCCCTACCGTTTCTTCTGCGTAGCCGTCAAACCATCCTTCTCCGCTAGTTTTAGGGTCTTTGCAATGGCTTTGAGCCTCTTCCAGTGTTAGCCCTCGCTTAATTACCTTATTAGTTCCTTCAAACCTAAAGCGTACAATTTTGTATGTTGTCATTCAATCATCTCCGAATATGTGTTCAAAGAAAACCCCTAACCCTAATTCGGCCACCGTCCCACTCTTCGCCGTTTAAGAACCATTTGAAATTTTTTTGAACTATAGTCACCCAATGGAATCCGTTTAAGCGTTCCTTTGTTAAGGCTGTTTTGTAGCCGTGAGTATTCAAATACAATCTGCTTTGATAGTCACCTTCAGCGATAACACTTCCATGAAGAATTAACAATATGGAAGGGTTTCCGTTTTTGTCCTTAACTGCTCTTACTTCAGTATTGCCTCTTTTGAAGTTTCTTCTCAATCTAAAGGCTTCTACGGCATCTGCTGTAATTTTGCGCATATCCTAATATGGCTTATTTGACTATACAGGGTACTATCAAAGCCTAGTACCATATGGTAGGCTTTGTTAAACCCCAAAAAGGAGAGCATTCGAAGTGGCCAACCCTCGAATACCCTCTATATGGTATCACTTTTCATGTTTAATGCGTCCGTTTTACGGCCAGTGGAAAGAGAGCCACCCCTCAAGACCTAAGTAATGAGGGGGGCAATTAGCACTAATAGTGCTTACAACGGTTGGGAAACCGAGGATTATGATTCATCAATTACATGTACGATTTTTAGTTTCCTACATCTAAGCACGATATTTCTAATTGCTGTCCTTTCTCTTTTGGAAGCATCCGGATATTTTTCATCTATTTTCATTTGTAATGTTTTCACTTTATTGTCCTCCTAATTCTTCATATGTCTTTGGATTGCAAATCCTACATGATGCTAATTCCATCTTGTGGTCAAACAACGCACATTCAACCGACGCTATATTGACTATTCTAATGCGTTCAAGAGTAGTCTCATTCAGGGGCAAGGTATCAGTGCTAACATCTTCATTTGAGTTAGTCATGCAAATCTCTCCGCTTTGTGTCTCGCTCTCCATTCCTTCGCCTCGTAAGGTTTTCCATCAGAGTCTCTTGGGACTCCGAAGTTAGGGTTTTTCGAAGGGTCGTATAGCCATGCAGTTTCTCTTGCATATTGTTCTGCCTTTTCCTGACTTAACATAATCTAAATATGCTACGCAGATTAAGTAGGGTTATATCAAAGCCTACAACCATATGGCTTTGTACTAAAATTCTT
>TARA_R110001592_G_scaffold67413_1_pt1 | contig 11533 bp, 9 predicted proteins | sample TARA_R110001592 | Tara Oceans TARA_R110001592 (sample SAMEA4398387) | marine metagenome | biome: Polar Biome; feature: [SRF] surface water layer (ENVO:00010504); material: water (ENVO:00002006), including particulate matter (ENVO:01000060) such as... | depth 5 m | reverse complement strand
TCGTAACCGAAGAGCGTAGCGATGAGCCCACAAACTCAAACAAAAAAAATAATCAAGCCGTTTGTAACATAGCGACGTAAGGAACCGAGGAGAGAAGCGACGAGCTCACAAACTCCTTTAAAAATAAAGTACTATTTGTAACTGAAGCGAAGCGGAACTCACAAACCCATTTAAAAAATAAAATACCGTTTGTAACCGAGGAGTGAAGCGATGAGCTCACGAACTCCTCTGAAAGAGGATAAGCGTTCGTATCCTAAAAAGGAGTCTAAAATATCTTGGGAAGGCTTACTTTATCGCGAGATACCAATTGAAAATCAACGCATTAAAAAAGATGTCATGGGTAACTTGTTTCAGCATCTTATTCCGTAAAAAAAAAAGTAAAATATACACCTTTCGAAAGCCATTCTGTGAACATCCGTCCCTATCAGTCTCATCGGTGTTTTAAAAAATGAAAGTCCCAGCTATACAGCGCGCAATCTCAATACTCACATCTCAATACTCAAATCTCAAATCTCACATCTATAAATCGAGATATCAACCCGCTGGGTCTAAAACCCTCCCTACTCTTGCTGAATATTTTTCACCTTCGAAGCAAGCAACACCTATTATTACCGCAAACTTGTACTTTGTACTAAGTACTATGTACTAAACTCTACCAAGCATCCCATACTTCACCAACAATTCCCCAATCTCCGTTTTTAAATCGCCAAATTCATCGGGATATTCCACTCGGCCTCTTACCCTTTGGGTTTTAAACTTGCCTTTAGGATCGCTAACCGATATAATATAATTGGGCACATCCATCATCTCCTCGTAATCGTATACCGAGTCCATTCCAAAAAAGCCTTTTTTAATTAAGCTCTCTTTTAGTTTTTGATAATCCTCGGCGCTAATCGCTAGGGTAGTATCTCCTTCAAAAGCACAGTGCCTACCGCCCTTAAAATCTAAATTTCGATTTTCATCAAGCTTAAAGGTGTATATCGGACAAGTTCCATAACACGCTCCACTTTCAACCTCTAAGATATAATTAGCATCTGCCTTTGTTAAAAGTTGCACAGCATTGTATTTACAGGCCGTGAAACTAAAACTAAGGGCTACTAATACTAAGAGGTTGAACTTTAACTTCATGCTATTTGGTGCGTCTTTGCTGACGGTTTTGCTGCTCTTGAACCTCACGCATTCTGCGCATTAAGCGGTTTTCCTTCTGTGGCTTTTCCTTACGCTCAGCGATTTTTGCCTTAATCTTATCCTCATCAATAAAGGAACGAATAGCAAACTGCTGACTGAAAGTAATTACGTTGGCTACGAAGTAATAATAACTTAAACCGGATGCGTAATTATTGAAAACTCCTAAGAACATAATCGGCATTAAATAGATGATATACTTCATCTGTGGAAACTGCTGCGTTTGCGCAGATCCCGTTAACTGCTGATTCATATAGGTATAAATCAGAGTAGAAACCGTCATTAATAGGGTAAATAAACTAATATGATCCCCGTAAAAAGGAATAGTAAAAGGCAAGTCGTAAATAGAATCATAAGTCGATAAATCCGTCGCCCATAAAAAAGACTGCTGCCTTAACTCAATCGAAGCTGGGAAAAACTGAAAGAGCGCAATTAAAATCGGAAATTGCAATAACATAGGTAAACAGCCACCTAAGGGACTAACACCTGCTTTGCGATACAACTCCATAGTGGCCTGTTGCTTCTTCATGGCATCAGGATGCTTCTCGGCCAAAGCGTCAATTTCCGGCTTTAATACCCGCATTTTCGCCATCGAACGATAGGAACTGTAGGTAAGCGGGAATAATATCATTTTAATAATTAAAGCGATAATTAAAATGATTAATCCGTAGTTTAAGCCATAAGCTTCTAACCAGTTAAAGATATTTAAAACAATACCGCGGTTAATCCAGCCTAAAATACCCCATCCTAAAGGAATAAGCTCCTCAAAACCGGCATCGTAAGATTTTAAAATTTCATATTTATTGGGCCCTAAATACAAACCCATCTCTAAGTCTAATTCGCCGCTAGCTTTACTAGGGTAGCTAATGCTACTGGCCATATACTTGGTGTGTGCCTCATCTTCTAAAGGACGTATGGCTAAAGCGGCTTTCGAAAAACTCGCTCCTTTTAATTGTAAAATTGTGGTGAAAAACTGCTGACGGTAAGCTACCCAGTTTAAAGCCTCTTCCACCAACTCTTCGTCGGCGCTGGTGCTATTAAAATTATCAACATCATCATCTACCGCTAATTGAAACTGCATTTCCGTGCGGGTAATCTCATTATCACGGTTTTTTTCGTGGCGGTTCGCTTGCAGCTCCCAGATGAGTTCCGATTGATCATGCTTCAATAAAGGAGCCATGCCGTTCGTCTCTACCGACCAATCTACCATATAGGCATCGGCCACTAAACTGTATTCGTATACTAAGCTAGCGCCTGCATCGGTTTGAAGCGCAAATTTTAAGGTGCTGGCCGTCTGCTCAATTACCTTAAAGTTTAAGTCGGCCGTATTGTAAAGACGCTCATCCTTTAATAACAGACTAAAGTTAGAGTTGGAGTCAATTAAATTTAAAGGCAGAGAATCATATGTCTGAAAATCTTTTAGTTCGGCCTTTATTAACTGAGCGCCCTTATTGGAGAAGCTGAGCTTCAGCAAATTATTTTCTAAGCTATAGGTTTTCGTCTCTTCGTTCTCCAGCATCGACTGGGCAAAAGGGCCAAACTCTAACTGATACTTTAAATACTTTAAGGTATCGGTGTTCAAGGCGATACTATCCTTAGCTAAAGCCTCTAGAAGATTATTTTCACTTGAATTTAAACCAACACTCTCTTCCGCTACAATTTCGGTAGTGGTGCTATCATTAGCCATTGCTGCCTCATCTGCCGCCACAGGCGTGGTGGGCGAAAAATAACCGAAATAGAGAAATATCGCTCCAATTAAGAGAAAACCTACTACCGTATTTATATCAAACTTTGACTTCATCTTATGCTTTTAAACTTTCGCTGTACTTTATGGCAGCTTCAACAAATTTCACGAAAAGTGGATGCGGGTTAGCTACCGTACTCTTATATTCTGGGTGGAATTGTACGCCCATAAACCAAGGATGATCTGGTACTTCTACAATTTCTACTAAAGACATATCTGGGTTTACACCGGTCGCAATCATTCCCTTAGCCTCATATTCAGCTAGGTACTTATTATTGAACTCAAAACGGTGACGGTGTCTTTCGCTAATACCTTTTCGGCGGTAAACCGCAAATGCTTTAGAACCTTCCTTTAAATCACAGGCACAAGCTCCTAATCGCATTGTTCCGCCCTTCTCGGTAACGTTTTTCTGCTCCTCCATAATATCAATTACGGGATAGGATGTCTCGGGATTCATTTCGGTACTGTTGGCATCTTCCCAACCTAAAACATTTCTACCGAATTCAATAACCGCCGCTTGCATACCTAAACAGATACCTAAAAATGGTATTTTAGATTCACGAGCATGACGGATCGCTTCAAGTTTACCATCAAAGCCTCGCTCGCCAAATCCTGGGGCAACCAGAATCCCATCTAAACCATCTAAGGTTTTTGCAATATTATCTAAGGAAAGATTTTCGGAATGGACCCAGCGAATCTTAACACGACATTCGTTGCTGGCCCCCGCATGAATAAAGGACTCTACTATCGATTTATAACTATCGTGAAGCTCTACGTATTTACCAATTAAACCAATCTCTACTTCCATTTTAGGATAGCGCAATTTGTAAAGGAAATCCTTCCAGTTTACTAAGTCAAGATTGTCGTCAATTGGCAGGTTTAAACGCTTTAGCACCACTTCATCTAAATGCTGATTACGCATTAAAATGGGTACCGCATAAATGGTTTCCGCATCAATACTTTGTACTACGGCCTCCTTTTTCACATTGCAAAACTGGGCTAATTTGCGACGAATATCCTCACCTAAATCATGCTCTGTTCTACAAACTAAAATATCTGGTTGTATTCCCGATTCCTGCAATTTCTGCACAGAATGCTGGGTGGGTTTCGTTTTTAATTCACCGGTCGCGGCCAGATAGGGTACCAAAGTAAGATGAACCACAAGACTATCTTCTCCAAGTTCCCAACGCAGCTGACGTACCGCTTCGATGTAAGGAAGGGCTTCAATATCACCTACCGTTCCACCTATTTCGGTAATGATAATTTCAAACTCTCCGGTATTCCCCAAAAGTTGAATCCGCCTTTTAATTTCGTCGGTGATATGTGGAATAACCTGCACCGTCTTCCCTAAATAATCCCCTCGACGTTCTTTATTAATTACCGTTTGGTATACTCTACCAGTAGTAACATTATTGGCTTGTGAAGTAGGGCGGTTTAAGAATCGCTCGTAATGTCCTAAATCTAAGTCGGTTTCTGCCCCATCGTCGGTTACAAAACACTCTCCGTGCTCGTAAGGGTTTAAGGTACCGGGATCAATATTGATATAGGGGTCTAGCTTTTGGATGGTCACGCTATAACCGCGCGATTGTAGCAATGTAGCTAGCGAGGCGGAGATAATACCTTTCCCTAAAGAAGAGGTAACCCCACCGGTTACGAAAATGTATTTTGTTGAAGGCATATAATATTAGCTGAATTGGCTAAAGACGGCGCAAAGCTAGTAATTAATGAGGGTTTAAGCAGGAGAAATTAAAACAAGCTATCAATGATTTCTTCAATACTTATCCCTTCAGCCTCTGCCTTGTAATTTTTCACCAAGCGGTGACGTAATATTGGCTTGGCTACTGCCAAAACATCTTCCTTATCGGGACTGAATTTCCCCTTTAAAGCAGCATGCGCTTTCGCACCTAAAATTAGGTTTTGCGAGGCACGCGGTCCCGCTCCCCAAGAAATGTACTTTTGAGTAATAGCCGCCGCATTAGGGGTATTAGGTCTACTGGCCTGCACCAATTTAATGGCAAACTCATACACATTATCGGGTACAGGAATTTTACGCACTAAATTTTGAAAGAAAATGATTTCCTCACCGCTCAACACTTCATTTACCACAGCATTAACGCCCGCAGTCGTGTTTTTAACGATACTTACTTCTTCCTCAAAACTAGGGTAACCTACTTCTATATTAAACATGAAGCGATCTAATTGCGCTTCTGGCAAAGGATAGGTTCCTTCTTGTTCAATGGGGTTTTGCGTAGCCAACACAAAAAATGGCTTGGCCATGGCATAAGTGTGCCCTGCTGCCGTAACCGATCTTTCTTGCATCGCCTCTAATAAAGCCGACTGAGTTTTAGGCGGCGTACGGTTAATCTCATCTGCTAAAATAATATTCGCAAATAAGGGACCTTTCACAAATTTGAACTGACGGTTTTCATCCAATATTTCCGAGCCCACAATATCCGAAGGCATTAAGTCGGGGGTAAATTGAATTCTGCGGAAGCTTAAACCTAGCGCTTCAGACACCGTATTCACTAATAGAGTTTTAGCCAATCCTGGCACTCCAACTAATAAAGAGTGGCCTTTGCAAAAGATAGACATCAACAAAAGATGAATCACATCATCTTGTCCAATAATTACCTTCCCAATTTCCGCTTTTAACTGTTTGTATTTTACACCTAACTGTTTAACCGCATCTACATCATTCGTATTATTCTGCATATTGAGAAGCGTTTAGCCATTTTCTTTTAAAGGTGCAGGACAAATATTCATTATTTACCCGCACATAAGTCTCACCAATTTTATCGTTTACCCAATTTTCTAAAGCTTTTTGTTGCTTTTGAGCTTTGGCTACCTGCTGAATTCGCTGGTAATCTGCCCCCAAATCGGCGGTATGCGCCTCGGTGCGATCAATTAATTTGATTAATTTATATCCTTCCTTTTCATCGCGGGTTCGGAAAAAGGTAGCAGGACTCATCGTGCCCTCTTCAATATTCTCTAAAGCGTAAAAAATGGTTTTATCCAATTGACCCGTTTCCCAAACCGACTCGCCCGATTGTGGATTTACTGCTAATCCACCGTTCAGTTTAGAGTCTTCATCGTCTGAAAACTGCTTAGCCGCCTCCTCAAAACTGATTTTCCCCTCTAAAATTAAGGTACGTACGCTGTCAATTACTCTTTTAGAAGCTTCTAAATTTTCAGCCGAAATTTTCGGTTTAATTAAAATATGACGCAAGTCTAACTCCTGACCACGCTTAGATTGCAATTGAACAATGTGATAACCATACTCCGTTTTAAAGGGATCGCTAATTTCATTTAGGGATAAGTTAAAGGCAATGGCTTCAAACTCTTTAACAAACTGTCCCCGTTTAATACCCTTATACTCTCCCCCGTTTTTCGAGCTTCCTTCATCATCCGAATAAAGCACCGCCATTGTACTAAAAGAGGAACCATTAAGAATCCGTTCTTTGATATTTATTAATTGATCAATGGCCTCTTGCTTGGCGTCTTCACTAACTTTAGGGAATTTTACAATTTCCGCGTATTTAACTTCCGCATTAATCAGGGGCAAACTGTCTTTGGGAATGTCATTATAAAACAAACGTACTTCCGAAGGCGTAATTTCTATGTCACCATTAATGGTTTGCATCATACGCTGCGCGGTCATTTGATTGCGGATTAGCTCACTCATCTCCTCTTTTATCTCAAGGATAGATTTGCCATAATACTGCTCTAGCCTCTGACTGCTACCAATTTGTTGAATAAACACCTCAATTCTACGATCGATATTGGCTTGCACTTCTTCCTCGGAAACTTCCACACTGTCTAAATCCGCTTGGTGCAGCAGAAGCTTTTCTAAAAGCAACTCTTCAAAAACGTCACATTGATCTACTTCAAACTGTGGATTCTGCTTTTTCTGCGCTTCCATAGCTTGATTCAAATCGCTTTTCAAAACAATATTCTTACCTACTACGGCTAAAACACCGTCAATTAAAACTCCTTGAGCGGAAAGCGTAGGACCGAACAAAGCAATAATAAATAGCGCGAGGCCAGCGGTTTTAGGGATAAGTTTCAAATTCCTTCTTTTTAAGAGCATCATTAACTAAGTTTTTCTCTAAATCGGCAATTAGGTCCAATCGTTTTTTATTCAAAAGGGTATTGCGGATAATGTCTTTCACATAAAAAATCGGAGCAGAATTGTCTTTAATCTTATACTCCTTTATTTGCGCCAAGTAAATTAAGCCTTCTTCTTCCAACTCAATCCACGTATTACGCGCTAAAAAATCTTGCTGATTGTAAGTACGAATCGGTATCAGCTTCCTAAAATCATTGAAACTTATCCAAGCCGTATCTTCCAAAGAAAAAGAACGCGCAAAGCTAAGGCTATAGTCTAGTAAGGCCTCTAAATCTTTTGCTTCACTCGATTTAAACCATTTTTTCAAATTATCCAGTTCGGGCGCATCTTGGGGAACCACGATATAACGGATTTTCAGGATATTCTCTTTTAACAAAAAGTTTTGGCTATTTGCTTGATAATAATCCTTTATCTGTAATTCCGAAATGCTGGTGTCCAGTCTGTCGTCTACATACTTTTGTAGATAAGCATACTTTAAAAGATCGTTGCGATAATTGCGAATTTGCTCCTCAAATTGCTTTTGTTCGTCCGTTAAATTGAATTCGGCTTTATAAACCATCAATTCATTTTTGGCCCAAACATTAATAAAGTTCTGCACAAAAGTGGCGCTATCCTCGGAGCTTAAACCTTCCGGTAGAACGGCTACAATATCGTGCCTGTAAAGCTTCGATTCATAAACCCGCGCCACTAACTCTCCTTCCTCTTCGGTGCCCTTGTTGAAAATACTATCACAAGAACTAAAGAGAACTAGGCTTAAAAATAGGACGCTATGGAAGAGGCTTTTATTCAAGCTCGCTTACCACTTTATTGAGTACTGTTTGATTTACCTGTACTGGATATTTCAGTTTCAGGTCTTCTAACCACTGGGCTTCCAGATACTCTTGGTAGTCGCTGATTACTTTTCCTTTGGCTTCTTCAAATGTTTTCGCCCTTGGTGCCTCAATATTAAGCACATAGGCTTGGATATAACGATCGTTTTGAACTTCAATATCGGATTTACCCGCTTTGCTCATTTCCTTTACCGATGTCAAGTTCAACTCTTCTAAACTATATAAACCGCTATCAATCGCTAAATCTAATTTAGAATCTTCATTTAATTCCGCTAAAACTTCCGCCTCTAATTTGCCCTTTTTAAGAAGCTTAACTGCTTTTTTCGCAATCTTTTTAGAGGAAGCATCTACTTTATAAGCCTGGTAGCGCGTAGGCCACTGGTACTTATCTGCATTCATAGCAAAGAATGCTTTTAATCCACTGGTGTCGGACATTGCCTGACGCCATACTTTTTCTTCGGTTAAGTCGAAAAGTAAAATACCTTCAAAGTACTCACGCTCTAATAAACGGAATTCCGGATACTTAGTCGATAAGCGACTCTTCTCATAAGCTAAAAGCTCACCATTGGCATACTCTTTAATAGCTTTATAAAGCTTCGAATCTAAAGTGCTACCGCGACGAAATTTGGTTTGAGCGCTTTCTAAGAAAGTAAGAAAGTCTTTAATGGTGTACTCCTTATTATCGAAGCTAAACAATACTAAATCTCCATTCTTAAGCTTCTTAATTTTCCACTCGCCTTTATTGTAGCTTTCCTCATCTACTTGGGCAAATGCCTTTTTGTACAGTTGGGGATACTCTTTAAAGTTATAGTCTTGTTTTATGCGCTTCATTACACTTACCTCGCTTTGCTGCGCACGAATATCTCTTTCTACTTTAGACTTTATCTCAGACTGAACTTTTTCAAAGCCCAATTCCTCGTCTTTCTTAATCAACTTAATAATATGCCAGCCCACCGGGGTTTTTACCGGTTTAGAGTAGCTGCCAATTTCGCTAATACCGAAAGCAGCATCTTCAAATTCAGGATACATTTTATTGATACCAAATGGATCTAATTGTCCGCCACGTGGAATCGACGTTTTATCTTCACTGTACTGACGTACTAATGTTTCAAACTCTTCGCCCGCTTCTAGCTTACTATAAATTTCATCAATTTTAGTTTTCACATCCGCTCTTTGCTCGTCGGTCGTTTTATCATTGTCAATTAACATGATATGCGCCACCGTAACCTTACCTCTTGCAGCGCGCTTGTCGGTAGGCTTTACCAAGTGGTAACCATATTGACTGCGAACAGGCATGGAAATCTCTCCAATTCGGGTAGTATAAGCAGCTGACTCGAAGGGATAAACCATATCGAATACGGTAAAGAAGCCTAAATCGCCTTGACGTTGAGCACTGTAGGTATCGTCTGAACTAGCGGCTAAAGCTTCGAAAGACATGCCGTCCTTTACAATCTTATTGCGAATAGAAAGCGCCTTGTTGTATGCCACTAAAGTATCTTCTGGGCTGGGGCTTTTATCGAGTTTCACCATAATATGCGAAGCACGAATGTCATACTTCATGCGGGTATAGGCCTCACGTACTAATTCGTTGGTAACATCTTTATCTGAAAGATAGGGCTTCACCAATTGCTCGCGGTAATTTCTAAACTCACGCAAGAAATTAGGCATGGTATCTTTTCCTAGCTCTTTGGCATCGTGTACCTTAAGCTTGAAATTAATGTATAAGTCAAGATATTCTAAAGGTGTTTTGGGGTCGATATCCTCACCAATATCACGGTTTTTATTGTAAACCGCCATATATTCATCGGCGCGAATTGTATCGTCTGCTACTGTAAACAATACTTGATTGGCCCATTTCTCCTGTGCTTGCGCAGATAGAAATAAAACACCGCAGAAAATGCTGGCAAATACTTTCTTCATAGGGAAAAACTCTCTTTTAATTAAAAATTAATGTCTACTATAATTTGGTGATTCTCTCGTAATCTGCACGTCATGTGGGTGACTTTCGTGTATACCCGCACTTGTAATGCGCACGAAATTACCTTTTTCTTGCAAGGCTTTCACATTTGCGGCACCACAATATCCCATACCGGCTCTTAAACCACCCATAAACTGATACATTACTTCACCTACTTCTCCTTTATAGGCTACACGTCCTACAATACCTTCGGGAACCAATTTTTTAATATCGTCTTCCACATCCTGGAAATAACGATCCTTGGATCCTTGCTGCATGGCCTCTATAGAGCCCATTCCGCGGTAGGTTTTATACTGACGACCTTCATAAATAATGGTCTCACCTGGTGCTTCCTTAGTTCCAGCTAGTAAAGAACCCAACATAACGGTGTCTGCACCCGCAGCTACCGCTTTTACAATATCGCCTGTAAAGCGAATACCACCATCGGCTATAATTGGAATATCGGTACCGGCTAATCCTTTTTTAACCTCCATAATCGCGGTTAATTGGGGTACTCCCACTCCGGCTACTACGCGTGTAGTGCAAATAGAACCAGGACCAATGCCCACTTTAATCGCATCGGCACCCGCATCGGCTAAATATTTTGCGCCTTCGGCTGTCGCCACATTACCAACTACTACATCCAAATTAGGGAATTTGGCTTTTACCGCCTTTAAGGCTTTTACCACACCAGCCGAATGTCCGTGGGCCGTATCTATAATAATAGCATCTACATGAGATTCTACCAAAGCAGTAACACGTTCAATTACATCTGCGGTAACGCCTACTGCTGCAGCTACACGTAAACGACCAAAATCGTCTTTATTAGCATTGGGCTTGATATGCGATTTGGTAATATCACGGTAAGTTATTAAACCGATCAGTTTATTCTCTGCATCTACTACCGGTAACTTTTCAATCTTGTGCTTTTGCAGGATTACTTCTGCTTGTGCAAGACTGGTATTCTCTAAAGTGGTAACCAATCCTTCACTAGTCATTATCTCCTTTAAAGGACGATCATCTCGCTTTTCAAAGCGTAAGTCGCGATTGGTAATTATACCCAATAAGGTTTTATCTGCGCTTACTATGGGTATTCCACCGATTTTAAAATCAGACATCATTTTCTTGGCATCCTCCACCAAGGCACTTTCTGGTAAAGTTACCGGATCGAGGATCATCCCACTCTCAGCTCTTTTTACATTGCGCACTTCTACCGCTTGTTGCTCGATAGTCATGTTTTTATGTAAAACCCCAATACCACCATCTTGAGCAATAGCAATAGCCATACGCGCTTCAGTTACGGTATCCATCGCTGCCGAAATAATCGGTGCCTTTAAAGTAATATTACGGGTAAAACGAGTAGTTAGATCAACTTCGCGGGGTAAGATTTCCGAAAAGGCTGGTACTAAAAGTACGTCGTCATAAGTTAGTCCTTCACTTATGACTTTATCGCTAAAAGTTGACATAGAGCGCTTGCAATTTTAAATTGAATTGCGCGCAAAATTAAGAATTAAAACCGATTTTCCCCTCATATACTAAGCTATATAGTTAGACTCGATCAGATTTTAACTTAAAAAAAAAGACTGAACCCCAAAGTCCAGCCTTTTTATCAAACAAGCAAAATATAAAACCTTAATCTCTAACGGATAAGCGTAAAGTTTCCGCGTTCTTCGGTAGGGGCATCACCAGGT
>TARA_R110001592_G_scaffold29350_19_pt1 | contig 11533 bp, 11 predicted proteins | sample TARA_R110001592 | Tara Oceans TARA_R110001592 (sample SAMEA4398387) | marine metagenome | biome: Polar Biome; feature: [SRF] surface water layer (ENVO:00010504); material: water (ENVO:00002006), including particulate matter (ENVO:01000060) such as... | depth 5 m | reverse complement strand
ATTGATTTAACTAATGTCATTCAAGGTGAAAACTAGAATCTAAAAAGCGATAAAACAAAGTATGGAAAATAAATATTATTTTTTAAAATTGATGCTGACTACTTTTGTATCGTCTTTTCTTGCTGCTGCGATCTTAGTGGTACCAGCTCACATAATATACCACATACTCATTACAAAGATGTCTATTTTAACGGCTCTTATATTAGGGTATATCTCAGTAATACCCTTTCTGATAATATGCTATTTGCCTGTTATATATTATATATCTAAGAAATTTTTCAATCGTATAAGCTTTATATCTATAGCAACAATAATTTCTGTATTTGCTGGTTATGTCTTATCACGATCACTTATTGATAGCACAGACACACTCGAAGATATTCCTATGTTTAGAAATTTGTCTATTTTTGGTTGTGCTGGGTTTCTTACAGGGGTGCTACAATATGAAATACTTAATAAATGGGTTAATAAGAAAAAATAAAAGCTGTAACATAACCCTTTAGTTTGCGTAGGATACATTATCACCATTTAATATCAATTGGTTAGGAAGCATCGCTATTTTTTTTAGATTCTACAATCATATCTAACATTTATCGTAGACTCGTCAAAAAAATATGTTTTTAACCAATGTAGAAGCACTAAAGAATGAAGTTAGCTATTAAAATCACCGTTGGAATGTCTATTGTAGGGTTTATAATTGCTACAATGCTCTGGGTTGCTTTAGCAAGGCCACTAATTTTCCAGCAGGCCGCGCTTAAGTCAGAATCGAATGAATTTGTTGAAAAAAAACTATATCAACACGTCAAAAAATTGTCTGTGGATTACACCCCTAGAAATCATCAAAACCTGAATGCTGCTGCCGCATATATTAAACATCAATTTGAAGAGATTGGTTATGATGTTATTGAACAAAAATACGAAGTAAATGATTTTATATATAAAAACATCATTGTAAATATAGGGCCTCAGAATAACTCTAAATTTGTAGTAGGCGCACACTATGACTCAGCTGGTACAACCCCCGGAGCGGATGACAATGCTAGCGGCGTTGCCGGATTAATTGAACTTTCCCGCCTTGTAAAAAACAATCAACTTAATCGACCTATTACTTTTGTAGCCTACACATTAGAAGAACCGCCGTATTACGCCTCTCAAAATATGGGGAGTTTTGTTCATGCTAAATCCGAAAAAGAGCAGAATTCTAAAATAGAGTTAATGATTTCTCTTGAAATGATTGGCTATTATTCTGACAAGGAAGGCAGTCAGAAATTTCCAATAAATATATTAAAATATGTTTATCCAAATACAGGAAATTTTATAGCAGTAATTGATAGAGTTTTTTCTAACAATGCCTACAAAGTAAAAAAGGCCATGTCTCAGAAAATGGAAATGCCTGTATACTCTATGAACGCACCAGCATTCATTCCAGGTGTAGATTTTTCAGATCATCGAAGTTACTGGGCACATGGATATGATGCAGTAATGGTAACAGACACATCATTTTATAGAAATTTTAAGTACCATACTGATGGTGATACTCTAGATCGTCTTGATTTTAAAAAAATGAAACAGGTTGTAGATGGAGTGTATAATTTTATCAAAGAGCATGAAAAATGAAACAGTCTTTTTCACTGATCATTCTAACTTTTCTACAAAAACTCACTAGTTGTCATAACATGTATTGTCAAACGGAAATTGAGTAGGGAGTTTTGTATATGAGGGGCATTCTTTGAAGTTTTGAAAGAGCTTCTTAAAATCATCACTATTGATTGCTCAAGATAAAAAGTAATTTGTTGGTATGAAAGATGGTACATTTAAAGTTCATATCTGTATGAATTATTATATATCAGTAGATTAAGGCTTATAAATGAAGGATGCCCCCGCCACATTATTGCGCATTTTCAATTTTCGTCACTCTGGCATTATGCGCATCAACGTGCAGCCAAACAGTTTTCTCATGACTTTGGACGTCGCTGAAAAAAGCAGAGCCAAGCGCGGTGACACAGGGAATATGCATCTCGCGCGCGACGGCGCAGGCGTGGGACAGAACGCCGCCGTTACAAAAGACGAGTGCATCCGTGCCCTCGAATAATTCTGTTGTATCAGGGCGGGCGCTTTTGAACACAAGGATAAGGGGTGCATTGTTGCCCTTTTTAATCGCTTTCAAATGGTCAAGGGTAGACTGAGAGTCGATCAAAATGGCCATCCCTGTAACATTTCCGGAGCAAACAGATTTCCCTTTCCATGTATTACTATCTAGGGTTGTGTTTTCGGGGCGTGGTTTCTTATTCGGCGCAGGGATTTGATCATCCCAAAAATAGTCGGGTAAGTCTTCGTCTATCTTTTCAGAATGCTGCGCAGGTATAAACTGCGTACGCCAAACATCTGTGATTTCTGTGCGCCTCATTTGAACAGCTTGCATCTGCTTGATGGCTTTTCGATGTTTGGGGGGAACAGATTCGGGTGCCGCCAGCCATTTTTCGAGATTATCATCGTTCGTGCCCAGCCCTATGATTAAACCCTGCAAAGCGATGCCAAGGGTAATGCTCTCAACCAACGGATTTTCAATGTTTGGTGTTTTGCCAAGGAAACGGGCGATTTTCCACTGTGTGCCCACAAAGGCTATAATATGTTTGACGTTATAATTGAAAGACTGCGTATAGCCGCCATCGGGCGCTTTTATCATAGCGACGCTGCCGCCGCTAATCATTTTAATATAGTGTGACCAATTAAAATAGGGCGCGTTATTGTGCCATTTGATCATGGGCGCCGCAGTATCATGTGATGTTTTGAAACCCAATAACGATAAAGAGTGCAGCCACGGCGATTGGGTCTGAGACGGCGAAAATATTTGCTCTAATCTGGCTTGCGTTTCGGCTGTGAAAACGTGGCACAATAAAACCTCATCCGGAAATTTCAGCCAAAGCGTTGCCATTCCTTTAATGCTCCACCAAACTCTGAAGACCGCCATATGCCTGTATTTCATAGGCGCTCAGGACATAAATTGTATCACCCTGAACGATGGGGGCGGAGGATGAATTTTTGCCGACCGTGTTATTCATAATCCCCCGTCCTGTTCTTGCATCCCTGATTGTGAACCTGCCATCGTTGGAGATTGAGGCAATCATCGGAACCTCAAGATCAATCAGGATAGATGTCGCCATGAAGCTTTCGCCTGCGCGCACGTGCCATTTTGTCGTGCCCTTCGTTGCATCAAGGGCGATTATTTCCCCTGATTTCAGGGTATGTATAATCAAATCATATTTAGGCAAGTAAATGCCGGGTTGCAACGCCATGCCGGGCAGCGCCTTTTGCCAAATGATTGTGCCATCCAGCGATATAGAATAAGCCCAGCCTTTATCCGTTTGTTTTTGAACGCCGATTTGCCCCAAACCCGTCGTGGTTAGAATGGCTTTCCCATTTTTATGGCGCAGCGCAGACCCCCAAGGTTGCCCCGGCAAATCCAGTTGCCAAATGATCTCGCCATCCTCTTCATTGAATGCGAACAAAGTCGTGAGGTTGATATTTTCATTTTCTTGCGCCTGAATATAAACGCGGTTGTTCAGGATAAGGGGCTTTGAATCTATATGCCCGAAAGAAACGTGCTGATGCACCGTTGCATCATCCTTATCCAGCGACCATAACCCTCCGGGTCCTGCGCTCATCCAAATGTGGTTTCGCGCAGCATCAATGACGGGGTGGCTTTCAATATGTCCGGTAAATTGTCGTTGCCAGTTTACTGTTCTTGTTGTCACATTAAAGGATGTCAGCGTGGCAAGCTTGGTTTCGTGCAAGCCCTCGCCGACATAGATATTACCGTCTTGATCACTGGACAGAGACGTAGCGTATGTCTTTAATGGCAATGACCAAATATGATCCCCCTGCAGCGATACCGCCTCAACCGAGCCCTTATAAGAACCGTAAATCAAAAGGCCGCCTTGTATAACAGGCGCCGAAAGAATTTGATGATCTGTTTTTAAAGCCCATGTTTTTTGAAAAGTGGAGGCAGTAATAGTGTTGAGCGCTTTGGGGTTCGGATACAGCGTAGCGACAGGGAAATCCGCGGGATTGACTAAAACGGCTCCCTTTTGACCGATATTATCACTGAACGCAGTATTCATAGAAATGGTGGCGACCGCGCCGAAACAAAGGACGCTCAGGCCGATTAAGGGCTTTTTATATGTTCCTAAAAACCCCAGCAATGAAAAACTAGCCGCCCCAGTCACCACGCCAACAAGGGTTATAAGCCACGGCACAAGCTCAATTAACGGTAAAAAGGCCGGAAAAAAATAGAGCCGCCCGGGTTTGTAAAATGACTTTTTCATTTAATCTGCCTATGCCTTTCGAGTGTACAAAAATTATATCTTATTAATAAGACGAAATAACATAAAGATTCCTTGGAAGAAAAAAGGATGCATTTAAAGCGCACTTTATAATAAACCGATATCAGTAAGATATTATAACGCAAAAGCGATAGTGACCCCCTTGATCAAGGCACGTTACAATTAAGCTGGCCACTTGTTTTACGAAGAATACTTCCTCTTCGGCCTATTCTGTGCCATAAGCTCCTTTGTTTAAGGAGTAAGAGTAATGTTAACCGTATCAAATCTGACCTATAAAATTGGAAATCGCACGATTCTTGATGAATGTGGCGTCAGTATTATCGACAACTGGAAGGTTGGTGTTATTGGCTTGAATGGCGCGGGTAAATCGACGTTGTTCAAATTGATCGCTGGCGAATTGCAAGCGGATGGCGGCACAGTCAGTTATCCCTCCAGCCAAAAGCTCGGCATGGTGCGACAAGATATTCCTGAAACCGATACGCCCCTGATTGATATGGTTTTGGCGGCAGACGAAGAATTAGCGGCGCTTTGGAAAGCGACGGAAACCGAAACAGACCCCAATAAAATTGCAGAAATATATGAGAAGCTGACGGATATGGATGCGTATTCTGCGCCCTCTAAAGCTTCTCGGTTGTTAACGGGGCTTGGGTTTAAGGAAGAGCAACTGCAAGAGCCATTTTCATCATTCAGTGGTGGCTGGCGCATGCGGGTGGCTTTGGCCGCCGCCTTGTTCGTAGAGCCTGAAATCCTGTTGCTTGATGAACCGACCAACCACTTAGACCTTGAAGCCATTATGTGGTTAGAGGCGTATTTGGCGGCGTACCCGCACACGCTTTTGATTATCTCGCATGATCGCGAAGTGCTCAATAGATGTATTGATCATGTTGTCCATGTCGATAACCAGCAACTGACGTTATATACCGGAAATTATGATACCTTTGAGCGTGAGCGCGCAGAGCGGCTCGGCTTGCAACAAAAAATGTTCGAAAAACAACAGGCCGAACGCGAGCATATGCAAAAATTCGTGGATCGCTTTAAGGCGCAGGCCAGTAAAGCCCGCCAAGCACAAAGCCGCATGAAAGCGTTGGAGCGCATGGATATTGTTGATGCCGTGATTGCAAACAGAGCGGTCAGATTTTCTTTCCCCAGCCCTGATAAAATCCCATCGCCCATGGTGTCTATTGATAAGGCCGATGTCGGATATTCGGCAGGCAACCCCATCTTGCGCAATGTCCATGAGAGCATTGACCGTGACGACCGCATCGCCATCCTTGGCGCGAACGGTAATGGTAAATCAACGATGATGAAGCTGATTGCCGGAAAATTAGATGTGATGGAGGGCAGTCTTTTTCGCTCGAACAAATTACGCATTGGGTATTTCTCGCAGCACCAGACAGAAGAGCTGGATGTCAATGCGACGCCTTATGAAGAAATGATGGCCATGATGCGCCAGAAATATCCCGAAGTCAGCGAGCCTGTCGTGCGCGCGAAGCTGGGGGCTTTCGGGTTTTCGCGTCAGCTTTCCGATAACAAAATATCAACATTGAGCGGGGGCGAGAAAGCGCGACTACTTTTCGCATTTATGAGCTTTGATGCCCCGCACCTCCTTCTGTTGGATGAGCCGACAAACCACCTTGATATTGATGCGCGCGAGGCCTTGGTGCAGGCGCTTAATGGCTATGACGGCGCGATCATCATTGTCAGTCACGACCCGAATATGATTGAGCGTGTCGCCGATCGTTTATGGTTGGTGAAGGACGGTGCGTGCACGCATTTTGATGGGGACTTGGAAGATTACCGCAAGTTTACGATTAAAGCGCGCCGTGAGGAACGCAAGGGCGACAAAAAGAAAAAAGATAAAGCCGCCGCTGCGCCGGAAAAGGCTGCGCCAAGCCTAAACCCGCAAGCGATCGTTAAGCTTGAAAAGAAGATTATCAAACTGGAAGCACAAAAAACCGAGCTTGAAAACCAAATGAGCGCGGATGGATTCTACACCAAACCTCACGCCGTCACATCCGAAGTGCAAGACAAACACACAAAGGTGAGCGAAGATTTGGAAAACGTCGAAGCGCAGTGGCTTGAAGTGCAGACGGGTTGAGGGTGGGTAAAAACGCCACGCTTAAACAATAAATTCCGCCAGTTTCGTCATCGCAGCCTCGCCATTGCTACTGTTCTTGCGAGGCATAATGTTTCCTATCAACGCACCTTTTGCGGGTTTAAGGAAACTTAATCATCCATAAGTGTGGCGAGGGCGGCGTTGCGGTGCGCGGGTTTAACGCGCAGGAATAGGGTGCGGGCGTGTTTGATGTCTTTGGGCGCGCTGCTCTCAACCGCGGCGCGCATGGCAACGACAGCCGGATCATCGGGGGAGGTAATAAAGGATAAGGCACCGGCCAAGCGTCCCATTGTTTCAATGTCTATATTTGTGTCTGACATGGTGTTCATGCTCCTTTAAACTTTGCAATATTGCGCACCTATGGTACTCAGACACTAACCTTTTGTCCATCGGAGCTATAACATGAAACTCATTGCCCTTAATTTGCCTCGTGATCTTAGTGAGCAATCAGTCGCCGAACTCTTTAAGGCCTACGGCAATATCAAAGCGTGTGATCTGGTTCTTAATGAGGATAGCGGCAAGTCCAAAGGTTTTGCCTTTGTCGAAATGGCGTTGGAGCATGAGGGCGAGATCGCTATTAAAGAGCTTCACGGTAGCGCCGTCGGGAAAAACAAAATCCGCGTTAAAAAAGCCAACTAAACCAATTCAATATATTCCGGTGAGATTTTAATCAGGCGTTGTTTATACAGGCTGCCGATTGCGCGTTTAAAGTTCTTTTTACTGACTTTGAACGTCGCGAAGATTTCTTCGGGGGGGCTTTTATCTGAGATATCAATGCGCCCGTTTTCTTGTTTGAGCCGATTGAGAATCTGTGCCTCCAGCGCGTCGCGTGTATCTGTATCAAACGCGTTAATATTGAGATTGATTTTCCCGTCATCGCGAATGCCCTTGATCCAGCCTTTCATTTTCGTTCCGAGCTGTAGCGGTTGTGAAAGCTCGCTGTGATAAATAAGGCCGAGTTGCGTGTGATTGATGACTGCCTTAAACCCCAATTCAGTTTCATCGGCAATGAGAAGATCGACTTGCTGGCCTTCTTTCAAATCACCCTGAAATTCATCCAAATAATGGTAGAGCAAGGACGACGCGGCGGGGCGGCCTTTTTTATCGAGATACACATGCACGACGCAATAATCGCCTTCATCCACGTAATAGGCTTGCTCTGAATGGGGGAGGAACAAATCCTTGGGCAAACCCCAGTCCAAAAACGCGCCGTTATCGCCTGCGGAAACCACCTCTAAATTCGCGCACTCACCAACTCTGACATAGGCGGGGGCAACGGTGGCGACAACATTATCAGAGGCGTTGCGATAGATAAAAACCTCTACCTCTTCGCCTTCTTTTAGGGTGTTGGGCGCATCAAGCAGATAGATATCGCCATATTCGTCGCCCTCAAGGAAAACGCCGTCTTTACCGACCTCTATGATCGTTAATAGGTTCATTTGATAGAGATGCGGCATTTCAGATATCCATTTGGTAAGTTAAATACTGTGAGTGTACATACTGCAAAAGCATGTGTAGAGCTATGTTTATATTGGTTGTTCCCCCGAATGATGCGCTTTAAGCCGAGGCAATAACATTCAGGAAATTTTGACCGTATTTATTCAGTTTTGATTGCCCAACCCCCGGCACCGAGGACATTGCCTCAAGCGTTGCCGGTTTGTTTTTCGCCATATCAATGAGTGTTTTATCATGAAACACAACATAAGGCGGGATATTATTTTCCTTGGCGATGGACAGGCGCAGCGCTTTCAGCTCTGCGAATAAGGCCTGATCTTCTGCGCTATCCAAACTTATTGCGGGGTCTGTTTTATTGAAGCTTTTTGAGGATGAGTGCGCTGTTTTTGGTTCTAAACGCAGCTGTATTGTGTCTTTGCTTTTGAGAAACGCCATGCCTTGATTTGTGATTTTTAATCCGCCATGGGCATCCATATCAACATATAGGAAATTACGCGCCACAACTTGCCTGATCAGGCTTTGCCATTCTTTTTGCGTGTGCTCCTTGCCGATGCCATAGGTGCTTAAACTATGGTGACCAAAATTCTGGATACGCTCACTATCCTTGCCAAGCAAGATGTCAATCACATAGCCCGAGCCGAAACGCTGATCCGTTCGGTAAACGCAGGAAATGACCTTTTGCACCGCTATGGTGGCGTCGAATGTTTTGGGGGGATTAACGCAGGTATCACAATTATTGCAGGCCTCGCAATGATCATCAAAATAATGCAACAGCACTTGCCGTCTGCATGTTGCCGTTTCACAAAATCCTAAAAAAGCACTGAGCTTTTGCCGCTCGATGCGTTTTTGATCTTCGTTGCTTTCGGAGGATTCAATCATTTGGCGTTGCAGGACTAAATCTTGCAAGCTATAGACCATCCACGCCATCGCGGGCAGGCCATCACGCCCTGCGCGCCCTGTTTCCTGATAATAAGCTTCGATATTCTTAGGCAAATCAAGATGCGCGACAAACCTGACATCGGGCTTATTAATCCCCATACCAAAAGCAATGGTCGCCACAATGATGACGTCTTCATCCTTGATAAAGCTTTCTTGGTTTTTCGCGCGGACATTTTTGTCAAGGCGGGCGTGATAGGGCAGGGCATTATAGCCTTGTTTGACCAGCCACGCCGCCGTTTCTTCGACCTTGCGGCGGGACAGGCAATAGACAATGCCGCTTTCGCCTTTCTCTCTTGTCTTAAGAAACCGCAAGAGTTGCTGGCGCGGATTATCTTTAATGGCGACATTATAGGTGATGTTGGGTCTGTCAAAGCCGGAAAGATAGGTTTTCTGTAGGTCGAGCCGCTCAACAATATCCTTGCGCGTCGGTGCATCGGCGGTTGCGGTAACAGCAATGCAAGGCACATTGGGATAGCGCGTACGCAAGAGTGAAAGCTGTCTGTATTCTTGCCTGAAATCATGCCCCCATTGCGAAATACAATGCGCCTCATCAATGGCAAAGAGCGCGAGATCAATATGATCTAAAATATCGAGGAACGCATCATGCACCAGACGTTCGGGCGCAACATAGACGAGATCAAGTCTGCCCGCCCTCAGATCTTCCATCGTACCTTGTAAGTGCGCGGGCTCTAATGCGGAATGAATGGCCGCGGCCTTGACGTCCAGTTCTTTTAGGGCGGTCACCTGATCTTGCATCAGGGCGATGAGCGGGGAGACAATCACCCCCGTACCTTTAAGGCACAGTGCGGGAATTTGATAACAGAGCGATTTGCCGCTGCCCGTTGGCATCAGAACGCAGCAACTCTGACCGGCGATAACCGCCTTTATAATATCTTCCTGCTCTTCACGGAAATGGCTATACCCAAATACGGATGACAGAATATATGCAGGATCAATGATGTTTTCTATGGGGTTACTTTCAGTCGTATTAATGACATGCGCCATGATTTTTAAATGCCCTAATATTTCCCTAAAGTGCCGCTATCCTAACAGGCCATCTGCATTCGTCAACATGATGCGCTTAAATGCTGTGCGTTGCTATTTGATTGCGTCGTGAAACCGTAATTCTAGGCTCTGTAATAGAGACCAAGCTTTAAGCTTTCTGCGATTCTTTGGCTTGTTTTGACATATTGTTCTGCGATTTTCGCTGTGTGTATTTCGCGCGCCGTATCTGCAAACAGAGTAAGCCACCGATCAAAAAGACGTTCATCAAAAGCGGGGAGGTCGCTATGTTTTTTCATGGGGTTGCCGTGGTAGCGTCCGGATGTCAGCATCACCGATGACCAAAAAGCATACATGCGCTCTAAATGCGGTGTCCATTGCTCATCTTTTTCGCCAATCGCGGCGCTGAAAACAGAGCCAAGTTCTGCATCTGCGCGCACCTTTTGGTAGAAACCATCGACTAGTGTTTTTATTGTGTCTTCAGTAATGTCGTCAATAAGCATGATTACTCTTCTTTTACGTTATTGAGGCGGCGCAGAAAATAATAGGTTTTTATGTTTTACCGTATCGGCCAGCGTGTGCTGATTGAGGGTATCAACGAATGATTTTGTGGCGTCAAATAAATAATGTTTGAGTTGGCACGCTCCTGTGATTTTGCAGGTGTTTGTTTCGACGTTAAAGCATTCGACTGTAAACATATTGGGCTCAAGCTTTACAATCAAATCACCCAAGCGTAGCTTGTCGGTACCCGCTGCGATTTTGATGCCGCCGCCTTTTCCTTTGGTGGTTTCGATGTAAGAAAGTTGCGATAGGCGATGGACGACTTTGACCAAATGATTGCGCGAAATACCGTAATGATCGGCGATTTCTTTGACGCTCGATAATCTGTCCGTGTGGACAGCGAGGTACATGAGCGTTCTTAATCCATAGTCTGTAAATGACGTTAATTGCATAGGTCACCTTTTTAAAAAATAGGGTTGTCTTTTTATAACAGAAAATATAATGTGTATTCAAAATACATATTATAAGAGGTCTTCATTATGCTCAGTCAAAAAACCATTGATATCGTTAAATCTACTGCTCCTATTCTGGATGAACACGGGGAAACGTTAACCAAGCATTTTTATAAGCGTATGTTCACGCATAATCCAGAGGTCGCACCATTCTTTAATCCGGCCAATCAGGCTGGTGGCACACAGCAAAGAGCGCTCGCTTCGGCGATATGCGCTTATGCGGCGAATATTGATAATCTGGAAGTTCTTGGCGGCGCGGTTGAATTGATTGCGCATAAACATACGTCTTTGCAGATCAAGCCCGAGCATTACCCGATTGTGGGTGAGAACCTGTTGGCGTCGATCCGTGAAGTTCTGGGGGATGGGGCGACCGATGATGTCATCAACGCATGGGCGGAAGCCTATGGATTTTTGGCTGATATTCTGATTGGACGTGAAAAACAAATATACAAAGAAAGCGCGGAAAAAGAGGGCGGCTGGGACGGATTTAGACGCTTTAAGATTGAGCGTAAAGAGCGCGAAAGTGACATTATCACATCATTTTATCTAAAACCCGAAGATGGCGGCGCGTTGCCGACATATATGCCCGGGCAATATATAACGGTGCGTATGCCAACGCCCGATGGCTCTACCACCATGCGTAATTACAGCTTGTCTGATAAACC
>TARA_R110001592_G_scaffold24940_1_pt1 | contig 11539 bp, 13 predicted proteins | sample TARA_R110001592 | Tara Oceans TARA_R110001592 (sample SAMEA4398387) | marine metagenome | biome: Polar Biome; feature: [SRF] surface water layer (ENVO:00010504); material: water (ENVO:00002006), including particulate matter (ENVO:01000060) such as... | depth 5 m | reverse complement strand
AAAAAGGACAAACGGGTGCCGATTCAACTGTAGTAGGACCTAAAGGTGTAAAAGGTGAAATAGGTCCTAAAGGTATAAAAGGTCAAACTGGTGCTGATTCGACAGTAGCAGGACCAAAAGGTACACTAGGACCAAAAGGACAAAAAGGTGTTGCTTCATCAGAAGTAGGACCAACAGGACCAAAGGGACAGAAAGGACAAATAGGTGCCGATTCAACTGTAGAAGGTCCAACAGGGCCTAAAGGACAAAAGGGTCAAACAGGTGCAGATTCAACAGTAGATGGACCAAAAGGACAAAAAGGTCAAACAGGAGCTGACTCAACTGTAGTGGGACCAAAAGGTGAAAAAGGCCAAAAAGGAATTGGTGGAACTAAAGGTCAAAAAGGACAAACAGGAACTAAAGGACAAAAAGGACAAACGGGAGCAACTGGACCTAAAGGCTCAGTTGGTACTAAAGGTGTAAAAGGTCAAACAGGAGCTGATTCAACTGTAGAAGGTCCAAAAGGACAGAAAGGACAAACTGGTGCAGACTCAACAGTAGTAGGACCTAAAGGACAAACTGGTTCTAAAGGTCAAAAAGGCCAAGAAGGACAAGATGGAAATTTTGGGGGAGCAACATTTGATTATTTCTTTGAAACTTCAACTACAGCGGGTGCCTCAGTAGGGTGTATAAGATTAAATAATTCTACACAAACCTCTGCTACAGTATCTTACATTAGCCAAACTGATGGTGGTGGGTCAGATATAGGAGATTTCCTTCAATCAATACGAAGTGGAACTGGTGCAGTTTTAGGACACATGAGAATAGCAGATAAATTTAATCCAGGAGATTTTATTTTATTTGCAATATCAACAGCAACCGATTCTGGGAATTATTGGACATTAGGTGTTAGTGAAGAAGCTAATGATGGAAGTGCTTTTACTAATTTAGAGGATATTATTGTTTCTTTTGCTTTAGTAGGTGATAAAGGTCAAAAAGGACAGAAGGGACAAACGGGCGCCGATTCAACAGTAGACGGACCTAAAGGACAGAAAGGCCAAACCGGAGCTGATTCAACAGTAGTAGGACCTAAGGGTCAAAAAGGACAAACGGGTTCTAAAGGTCAAAAAGGACAAACAGGAACTAAAGGACAAAAAGGACAAACGGGAGCAACTGGACCTAAAGGTTCAGTTGGTTCTAAAGGTGTAAAAGGACAAACTGGTGCTGACTCAACAGTAGACGGACCAAAAGGTCAAAAAGGACAAACTGGTGCAGACTCAACTGTAGTAGGACCAACAGGACCTAAAGGACAAAAAGGTGTTGCTTCAACAGAAGTAGGACCTAAGGGTCAAAAAGGACAAACTGGTGCTGATTCGTCAGTAGAAGGACCAACAGGACCTAAGGGTCAAAAAGGACAAACGGGTGCCGATTCAACAGTAGACGGACCAAAAGGACAAAAAGGTCAAACAGGACCAAAAGGACAAAAAGGTGTTGCTTCATCAGAAGTAGGACCAACAGGACCAAAAGGACAGAAGGGCCAAACCGGAGCTGATTCAACAGTAGATGGACCAAAAGGACAGAAAGGTCAAACAGGACCAAAAGGACAAAAAGGTGTTGCCTCAACAGAAGTAGGTCCAACAGGACCTAAGGGTCAAAAAGGACAAACGGGTGCCGATTCAACAGTAGACGGACCTAAAGGACAGAAAGGAGCAATTGGACCTAAAGGACAAAAAGGTGTTGCCTCATCAGAAGTAGGACCAACGGGACCTAAAGGACAGAAAGGTCAAACCGGAGCTGACTCAACAGTAACGGGACCTAAAGGACAGAAAGGAGCAATTGGACCTAAAGGTATAAAAGGTGTTGCTTCAACAGAAGTAGGACCAACGGGGCCAAAAGGACAGAAGGGTCAAACCGGAGCTGATTCAACTGTAGAAGGACCAACAGGACCTAAGGGTCAAACTGGTGCTGATTCGACAGTAGCAGGACCAAAAGGTACATTAGGACCAAAAGGACAGAAGGGACAAACGGGTGCAGATTCAACAGTAGCAGGACCTAAAGGACAAAAAGGTGTTGCCTCATCAACAGCAGGACCAAAAGGACAGAAAGGCCAAACAGGAGGTGATTCAACAGTAGCAGGACCTAAGGGTCAAAAAGGACAAACTGGTTCTAAAGGTTCAGGAGGATCAGCAACTATAAGCAATAATGTTAATAGTTATATGTTATTTGCTACAGGTACTTCAACTATATGTGGTGCATCTTATGCTCAATATAGTGAAGGCTTTAAACAAATTAGAATAGGATCTAGCCATAGTGGAAATGCTTCAAATTCTAGTATATTAGGTGGGTCTAGTAATACAATTAGCCCCTGTGCTAATAATTCTTCAATAGGTGGTGGTGCATCGAATGATATTGAAAGTTCTAACTGTGCTGTATTTATAGGAGGAGGAACAGCAAACAAAGTTGAATCAGTAGGACCCATCGGCGCATACAACAGAGATAGTTTTATTGGTGGAGGATATTGTAATTTAGTAAGTAATGGAAAATGCCATCAAACTATAGTAGGTGGATGTTGTAATGAATCTCATGTATTGGGAGGTTTTGTAGGAGGTGGAACAAAAAATTGTATTTTATCCCCTGCTGGAGAAGATTATCATGCTATCGTAGGTGGTGACCAAAATAAAATTTGTACAAAACATGGGTGTAATTTTATTGGAGCAGGTCAAAATCATCTTATGTCAGGTAGTATAGCAAATTCTACAATTGCTGGTGGTTCCGAAAATAAAATCCTATCATATACAAGTCATAACGATTATGGTTCTTTTATTGGAGGTGGTAGTAAGAACTGTATATATTTTGAAAGTGAATTTAATGTAATTGCTGGGGGTCAGTGTAATTGTAATATGTCAAAACATTCTACTATAAGTGGAGGATGTTGTAATAAAATTTGCACTAATTCTGGAACAATTAATGGTTGTTTTTCAACTATAGGTGGAGGTAGATTTAATCAAATATGTGAAAGATATAGTACTATATCCGGTGGTTATTTTAACTTTATATATAGTACAGGTACATCAACAAACAACCATTCAACTATAGGTGGTGGTTATAACAATACAGCCCAACAACGTAATGCAACCATAGCAGGGGGTTATACCAATTCCATTACCAATACAACCTGTGCCAGTAGCTTTATAGGAGGAGGATGTGGTAATTTAGCTAGTTCAACAATGGGTACTATAGCAGGTGGAAGAAGCAACCAAATTTCTTCTACTGGTGATTGTGGTGCTATATTAGGTGGATATAATAACACTGTTTCACATGACCATTCAATGGTTGTAGGTTGCAATTTAACCACAACTACAACAAAAACAACTTACATGAACAATGCTACAGTAGCATGTCATTTACAAGTTGGTGGTACTACTACAATGAATTCTACTACAGGTAGAATTGATGCCAGTAATGATGTTGTAGCATTTGCTACCTCTGATAGAAGATTAAAAGAAAACATACAACCCATTGAAAATGCTTTATGTAAAGTAATTGGAGTAACAGGTAACACATTTGATTGGAAAGAATTAACTAAAGAAGAAACACAAACTATACATGGTAATACAGGTAGAGATGTAGGTGTAATTGCCCAAGAAATAGAAGCAATATTACCAGAAGCTGTTACAACTAGAGATAATGGATATAAAGCCGTAAATTATGAAAAAATTGTACCTTTATTAATAGAAGCAATTAAGGAACAACAAAAACAAATAGACGAACTTAAATCTAAAATATAATGGCATTACCAAGTTCAGGGCCTTTAAGTATAAATGATATTAGGGTTGAATTAGCGGCATCATCAACTAACCAATCCTTAGGTGCATTTAGTGATACTGCAGGGTTTACAGCACCCGATGCTGTATCTGATTTTTATGGATATTCAAATGTCACTACAGGCTTAACTAGTGCTTTATATACACAAAATTTAACTTCTAATACAGCTTGGGACATAGTTCAAGAAGATTTTAGTAGCACATATAATAACAGAACCGTAAGACTTGTTATTCATTATACAAATGGAACAAGTGGTACTTCATACCAAGGTGATTTTCAAATAGGAGCAAATATTTCTTTTGGACAATCGCAAATAAGTTTTGCATCAAGTACTACTAATTGGCAAACTACTCGAGCAAATACTGCTGCTACTAAAACAGCATATGACGCTGCTACTTTTTATACTCTAGCAGATGGAGTTGATAGTGGTAGGTGGAATAGAAGAAATTCAACTAAACCACCTTCTAGTGGAACAGGTTTAGCTGTAGACCAAACTGTAACAGGTACACCATATTATGCCTATACTGAAACTTCTGGTGGTAGTATGTTAGGATATGGATTTTGGTTTAGAGGACCATCAACTACTTTTGCTTCAAGTGATAATGGTTTTGAATTAGCAATCGCCCATTATGGGAGTAATGTAGGGTCATTCTCTGTATTTTTAGATGTTATATCATAAAAAATTAATTTTTTAATATTTATAAAATATGGAATATTATTGGAACATAGGAAATTTAACAAGACACTCATCTGATGGGTTAGTGTATAATGTAGAATATACATACGAGACCTACTCAAATGGTCAAGCAGCAAGTAAAGGGGGTACAATTATAGTTACTGGATCAGCATCTGAACCTGATTATATCCCATTTGATGATTTAACCCAAGATATAGTATTAGGATGGATTACAGGGAGTTTTGATATACCTGCTATTCAACTTGAATTATCTTCTTCATTAAGTAAGTTAATAACAACTCAATCAATTGCTGGAACACCTTGGTAAATAGGTAGGATATTTAAATTCTTCTTATTATATTGGGGTCAATTTAAGGTTATATGAATATATCTCAACAATATAAATGCATCTTTATCCATGTAAATAAAACTGCAGGAAGAAGCATTAGCTCTACTTTATTTGGAGATATTAAAGATCACTTAACTTCAAAAGAACTTTTTGATTTATATGATACTACCCCTACAAAAAAAAGATTAAAGCTTTGTAAAAGAGAAGGGTATATAAATTTATTACACAGACATTGGGATCAATATTTTAAATTTACTTTTATACGAAATCCTTGGGACAGAAAACTATCTGATTATTTTTTCGGTAAAAAAAGAGGTATAGTTTCTCCAACAACTAATTTTGATACCTATATAAAAAACAACCATTCTAATTTTGATATATGGAACGTGCCAGCGTTAGAATGGATTGAAGATGAAGATGGAAATATTGAAGAAGATATTTTTATAGGCCAATTTGAAAACTTACAAGAAGATTTTAATTTTGTATGTAATAAAATTGGTTTTCCATTAACTAAATTACCTCACAGAAATAAAACAAACCACAAACCATATTGGGAATATTATACAGGTGAAATAGAAGAATTAGTTAGGCAAAAATACCAAAAAGATATAAAAAGATTTAATTATGAATTTGGAAAGTAATAAAAGTCTAGGCATAGCTCTTGTTATGATAGGTAGGAAAGCTACTATAGACCCACTTTTTAATTATATTAGTAATGTAGAAATTCCAAAAGAAATTACAACTCTTAATTTATACATAGTACAATCTTTTAATGAAGAATTTAAAACATTATTTGATAGTAAATTTAAGGAATATGGTTTAGAATCTAAATATAATCTTACTTTAATACCAGGAGTCGCTAAAATTAATAATGATTATAGTTGGGAAGATTGGGAAGATAAAGTTCGTTTAGAAAACCCTTATGGAAAACACCGTTCTACTGCTGTTAATTTAACCAAAGTTTTACAACCATCTTTAGTTAATGATTATATTCATATTTTAGATGATGATACTATTCCTCCTATAAATGCTGTAAAAGATTTATATTATAAACTTAAATCAGATAGTAATATAGGAATGACATCAGGATTTTATTTTTGTAAAAACTGGCATAAGAATACATCAATTAAAGGTGAATATGAAAATAAAAGAAAATTAGTAGCAAGTATTAATAAAAGAAAATGGATAAGTAGTACTTTAGATGATTTTGTTAGCGCCAACACTACAGAAGTAGGTTTTGTAGGAAATGGGTGTGTATTATTACCTGCAAATATCTTACAAAATACCATTCCTTTAGACGATAGAAAATCAGATTCAAATGAAAAAGGACCCGATTGGTACATAAGTAAAAGGGTTAGATTACAAGATAAAAAAATATTAATGGTACCTTCTGTATTATGTAAACATTTAACTGAAAAAGGAAAAGAAGTAGGAATTCCTTCAAATTTAATAAAAAAAATTAAAACAAATTCATCTATTCCAAAAAATATTCATATATCAATGTATGACTCATTTATCAATTATTTTAACTTATCCCAAATTTACAATGAGGTACATATTGTTCATAGAAAATTTCCAAATATATTTGAAAACCTAAAAGAAACATTATATCTTAGAGCATTAAAAAAAATACCAAATATAAAATTCATTGAAAAAAATACAAAATATTATATAAATAATTATGGTTTGTTTGATTTAAGAGATTTATACCCTCATCTTTTAACAGAATATTGTTATGAATACCTGGAAAATAACCCTATATGTAATTTAAGTGTTCAAACAAATCCATATTTTACAATTTCAGACAAAGAAAATCCATCTTTTAATGTTTTAAACTTACAAAATTTTTTAAATACTAATAATGACAAATAAAATAATTACATTAACTCAAGAAAAAATTGAAGAGCTCCTACATTTTGAAAAAATGTGGGCTGAGCTAATGCATAGCTTAGGAGAAATGAAAATAAATCAATTAGAATTAGAAACAAGAGAATTATATTTAAAACAACATTATGTTGATTTACAGGATATGAAGAACACCCTTTTAGAAAATTTAAGATTAGAACATGGGGAAGGGTTTATAGATTTAGAGCAAAAAACATATAATCTAAAATAAAATAAATATTAACTTAAATTCAATATATTTATAATCAAATAATAAAAATATTATGCAATCAAATTTACCAAATTTTATAATAGCGGGCACAATGAAAGGCAGCACTTCTGCCACAAATTATAATTTAAGTCTACATTCAGATGTTTATTGTGTTAAATCTTATTGGAAAAAAAGGGTTAATGAGTTTTATAATATTGACACTAATAGTTTAGATGGGGGTTTAAGTAATCCTAATTCAAAAGAACTTGATTATTTTAATAAAGATTTAAATTATGAAAAAGGTTTAAATTTTTATACACAATATTTTCCACTAAGAAGGCAAGCTATTGGTGAATCATCTCCAAATTATTTTTATAATAATGAACCTCGTCAAACACAAATAATTACTAGGATAAAAAATGATTTGCCCGATGTTAAAATTCTAATTTTTTTAAGAGACCCCATTAAAAGAGCATTTAGTCATTGGAACCATCTTCAAAGACCTAACTTATCATACGGGATCCAGTTTAAAGATCTAACATTTAATGATTGTACTGAACAATGGCTAACCCCCGAAAATAATAACCTCTTACAAAGAAGTTTATATTTAGAAAATTTAACTTCCTATAGAAATGCATTTGGGGTAGAAAACATTTATGTAACTACCCAAGAAGCTATACAAGCAGATAATTTAGGAGAGTATAATAAAATATATACATTTTTAGGAGTAAATACATTAGATTCAGACCCAGGATATAAAAGCGTTCATGTTGGGTCATATGATACCACTATTGATGATGCATCTAAATCTTTCTTACAAACATATTTTAAATCGGATGTTGATGCTATCCAAGCTTTATACCCTGATTTAGATTATTCTAATTGGGATAGTTATTAATTTAAATATAATATAGTTATGAACATAAATATACATGCCATTACGGTATGTGTTTTTTACTCCCATTATTTAAAACATTGTATAACAAATAAACGTTTTTTTAAACGTTGGGTTATAGTTACAGTTGAAGATGATGTAGATACTATTAATCTATGTAAAAAACACAACCTAGAATATATTTTTTCAAAAACTCTATACACAAGAACATTTGGTAAAGGATGTGCTATTAATGAGGCTTTTGATTATTTAGGAAAAGATAAAGAATGGTATTTACATATTGATGCTGATATTCTTTTACCTGATTATTTTCCTAATATAGTTCAAATAGATCACGTTCTAAAAAGACCTAAAATAGTTGGGTACAAAAAGAATGAGTTTATGAATGTTCAAAATTACGAACGAAATGGCCCATATGTTCCTGATGAAGAATTAATAGATAAAGAATTCCTATCTTTTCGTTTATATACTATGGGTAGGGTTAATGTAGAAGAACAAATCGATCTTGAAAATTTTAATCCCCAAGAATATTGGACTCAAACTAAAAAAATTCAAGACCAAGATAAAGGATGGGGATATTTTCAATTATTTCATTTACCTACTTATTTAAAAGTACATCCTAATTTATATCAAATATACCCTTCATTATCTGATAATGCAGGGAATGATGATATAATATTTAAAAAAATGTTTAATCAAGTTATTACCTTAGATGCCTTTTGTATACATCTATCCCCAGAAGCAACTAATTGGGAAGGTGTATAAAATTAATTTAATATTTCTTAGTAAGATAATTAGGAATATTTAAACAAGTTACATATATTATTTTATTAAAAAACTACAAATGAATATTATATTTCAGATAGATGGAGGTTTAGGAAAAAGTATCATAGCAACAGCTATGGTTAAAGTTTTAAGAAAACGCTACAAAAACGCTCATATTATAGTTTTTACTGCCTACCCTGATATATTTTTAAACAACTCTTATATCAATGAATGTTTTGAAACTTCAAAATCTTCGGGAGCCTATTTGAAATATGTTAAAGACCAAGATTGTAAAGTCTTTATTGCTGATCCTTATTCTAACTCATCTTTTATTACTGAAAAAGAACATTTGTTAAAAACTTGGTGTAAAATTTATGGGCTTCATTATAATAATGAACAACCCGAAATTTATCTTACCCAACCTGAAATAGATTATTTTAAACCTTTTTATAATACTGAAAAACCTATAATGGTTATTCAACCTAATGGGGGGCCTCAAGGTCAAGGTTTTCAATATTCATGGACAAGAGATATTCCTTTACCTATAATAAATGAGATAATCCAATATTACAAAAATGATTATACTGTTATTCATATAAAAAGAAAAGATCAATATACATACCCTGATACCATGCAAGCATTAGATGGATTCAGAAGTATAGCTATATTATTGCAGTTGTCTAAAAAAAGTTTATTAATAGATTCTTTTGGTCAACATTTAGCTGCGGCTGTAGGTAAAAAATCTACAGTTTGTTGGGTTACTACAAAACCAAAAATATTTGGTTATAAATTACACGATAATATTTTAGCAGAACCCTTTACAAAAGAACCCCAACTACAAAATTCTGCTTATCAACCCTTTAATTTAGCACAAGATATTTCATCTATACCCTATAATGATTTAAATGAGGTATTTAATGTAAATAAAATTATAGAATCAATAAATAAACAATAATATGATATACTGGTTAACTGGTCAGCCATGTGCTGGAAAAACTGTTTTAGCAGATATGCTTCAACAACAATATTCTCCAAATGCTTATAGAATAGATGGGGATGATATGAGAGATTTATTTTCTAATAAAGACTATTCTATTAAGGGTAGAGTTGAAAATGTAGGCACAGCTCAACGCATTGCTCATTATTTACATAATCAAGGAAATGATGTTATTGTATCTTTAGTAGCACCTTATTTAGATCAAAGAGAAGATTTTAAAACTCTTTTAGGTGATAATATTAAAGAAATTTACATACACACATCAGAAGCAAGAGAGCGTGACCATTGGAAAGCAATTGCATATATTGCTCCTCAGGATAATTTTATTAATATAGATACTACAAAAGACACACCTGAAGAATCTTTACAATTAATAATTGACCAAATATAATGGAGAAAAAAAATACATACTTTTGTGATATAGATGGTACTATATTAAAATATCGTAAATTCGAAACATATGAAACTACAAAAGCTGAAGGAATAGAATCAACTATTAAATATTTAGATAAAGCCTCAGTAGAAGGACATATGATAATTCTAACTACAGCTCGTCCTGAATACCTTAGGATACATACTGAAATAGAACTACATGAAAATTATGTTCCATATGATAGATTAATAATGGGGATAGAAAGAGGTCCTCGTTATCTTATAAATGATATGGATCCAAATAAACCCGGAGAACGGGCTATTGCAATAAATTTAGAAAGAGATAAAGGATTATGAGTAAACAATATTCAATGTTTATTGGCCGTTGGCAACCTTGGCACCAAGGGCATCGATGGTTAATAGATCAGCGTTTAAATGAAGGTAAAAACGTATTAATTTGCATTAGAGATGTAGAACCAAGTGAAAAACAACCTTGGACTGCACAAGAAGTTTTAGTAAATGTATCAAAAGAATTAGATGGTTTAGTACAAGAAGGTAGAATAAAAATAATTATTATACCAGATGTTGAGTCAATCAATTATGGAAGAGGAGTAGGATATGATGTTATTGAACATATACCTCCTAAAGATATAAAAGAAATATCTGCTACTAAAATTAGAGCTAAAATGAGAAAAGATGGTAAGTTATAAAAGACACATTGCAAAAACAATATCATGGAGAATAATTGGTACACTTGATACCATAATCCTCTCAGGATTAATTACAGGTAGTTGGACAACTGGTTTAGCTATTGGGAGTGTAGAGGTTATAACCAAAATGGTTTTATACTTCTTTCACGAAAGAATTTGGTACAAATTTAGTAAATTTGGAGTTAAAAAAAAATAAGACAATATGTTTCAAAGTTATAATTTTAATCAAGTAGAAAACGATCCTCAAAATTATTATTTTTATCAAGAAGGATTTAATAAAAAAGAATTAAATACTATATATAAAGGAATCCAAGTTTTAAAAGAAAACAAAGCGGATACTGTTAGTGGTGGTAATAATGAAGTTAGATCTTCAAAAGTAAGGTGGATACCCCAAGATGATACTTGGTTTTGGTTATATGAAAAATTATCTGCTATGATTTCAACAGCTAATGATACTTTATGGAATTTTGATCTTACTCACATTCCCGAACAAATTCAGTACACAGAATACTATGCAACAGAAAAAGGCCATTATACTTGGCACCAAGATATAGGCCCTGGAATGTTATCAAAAAGAAAAATATCAATCACAGTACAACTATCAGGGCCTGAAGAATATGAAGGAGGAGATTTAGAATTATTTACTGGTGGTAATTATGAAGAAAATAGTTTTATTAGAGCGCATAAAGGTACTGGGACTGTTTTTATATTTCCTTCATATCTTTTACATAGAGTAACACCCGTTACAAAAGGTGTTAGACGTTCGTTTGTATTATGGGTTGGTGGTTCACCCTATAGGTAAATATTTATAATTAACTTAAATAAAAACATTATGAGTTGGACCTATAAACAACATGAAATAGGAGATATTACTCA
>TARA_R110001592_G_scaffold60408_1_pt1 | contig 11542 bp, 10 predicted proteins | sample TARA_R110001592 | Tara Oceans TARA_R110001592 (sample SAMEA4398387) | marine metagenome | biome: Polar Biome; feature: [SRF] surface water layer (ENVO:00010504); material: water (ENVO:00002006), including particulate matter (ENVO:01000060) such as... | depth 5 m | reverse complement strand
ACTGGATTAAGAGGTGTTGTTTCTCTTTGATATCCATCATCATCTATGTTGTTACCGAACATCTCTGAACTACTAGCTTGATACATTCTCGCTTCTGGACATGTTAAACGTATTGCTTCTAACAAGTTTAATGTTCCCATTGCAATAGAATCTGTTGTATAGATTGGTTGGTCAAAACTAATCTTCACGTGCGATTGTGCAGCAAGGTTATATATCTCATCAGGTTTACACTTCTGTAGTACACGTATTAGTGATGACATATCTGTCATGTCGGCATACTCTAAGTTAATCTGTTTGAATAATTTATCTGGAATGCGAGCTGTTTGGTTTTCTGATACAGAGTTACGTTTTAGTATTCCCCACACCTCATAATCCTTCTCCACTAACAATTCTGCTAGGTAAGATCCATCCTGGCCATTGATTCCAGTTATTAACGCTACTCTACTCATACTTGTTTATTATGTCTATTACTAAGTTCATATCCTTCTTTGTAAGGTCTTGGTGGTTAGGAATATAAAATCCTTGTGCTTCTAGCAATTCACAATTATCTAATCCCGATTTGCTTCCTTTCCACATCGGTTTATTTGCCATGTTGCCTGCAATCAGAGGTCTTACTTCTATATCTGCATCTATAAGGTCTTTAATAATGTCATCTCGGCAAGAATGTACAATTGGTATTGCAAAACTAGAAACATAATCTCCAGGCTTTTCTTCTAATTCAAGATAGTTAGCCTTTAGTTTTTCTTTGTAGTATTCAAAGTTATTGTTACGTTGTTGTGCATAACGATCTAACTTATCTATAGCTCGCAATCCTATAAATGCTTGGAGGTCTGTAGATCTTAAGTTCATCCCTGGAACATAGAAATTATATAAAGCATCGAAGTCGTTACATCCGTGTTGTTCTCTCAACTTCTTCTGTTTTTCTCTTGGTAAATCTCGATCCCATCCATGACTTCTCATCATTAATAACAAATGATAAAAATCTTCATCATCTGTATTTATAAAGCCACCTTCAATTGTTGATAGATGGTGACCAAAATACAGTGAGAAAAAGGATGCAAGTCCAAACGATCCTAAACACTGTTGTTGGTATTTAGATCCCATACTCTCACAAACATCCTCTAATAGGATTACATCATATTTAGCACACAACTTTGTTATCTCTAACATATTAGGAACCAATCCTAATGGAGATACTAAAATAAATGTAGAGGGATTGTCTCGCTGAAATATCTCTTCTAATTGCTTCAAGTCACATGATAAATCTGATAGGTTACAATCACACATTGTGACGTCATATCCTAACAACATAGGTGAGCTCACATCAGTAGCCCAACTTAGTGCAGGCACTACAATTTTATTGTTCCTTAACTTATCAGACTCCTTTAATGCTGCTAACGTCAATAAGATTGAAGAGGATCCAGAATTAACAAACACCGAATACTTCGTTCCTATCTTCTTTGCCCACTTTTCTTCTAACTGTTTTGTTAGATCGCCTTTAGTGAGTCTAGGTATTGGATCTTGTTGTAACCATTCGACAAGTGCGTTAATGTCTTGTCTATCTATTGTATCACTAACTAATTTTATCATATACTTTTTTTATACCTTCCTCGTATGGAGTAAATTCAAATTCTGGAAATAATGATAGCATTTTGTTTATGCTAACATCCTTTCTATATTGACCATCTAGCTCTGGTCTATCGTAACTAATATAGTGATTTTTATCCAAAGAAGCTAGAGCTTTTTCAGCCAATTCATTAATTGATTGGTTGTCTGGATAAGCTATATTGAAGCTCTCAGTGATGTCGTTTTCGATAGTTAGCTTAATAATTCTAGCTAAGTCTCCTGCGTACATAAATTGACGAAGTGGCTTCCCAGTTCCTAGTAAGTTTAATTGATTATCACTTGTCTTGATCTTCTTTAAGAGTGCAGTGATGAAGTGCATCTTCTTACTATTTTCAAAATTATCATACTCACTATACAAATTGCATGGTGTGATGTAGTTGTATTTTGTACCGTATTGTTTATTATATGCTTCAATCTGTACTGCTAAAGCTCTTTTAGCATATCCATAGCTGAAGTTAGTTGGAGTTGGAGGCCCTTCAAACATCACTTCTTCTTTCATAGGGTACTCACTGACCTTATCTGGATAGATGCATGTGCTTAGTATTCCTATGAATCTTTTGACTTCGCACTCACGACACACTTTCACAATGTTAGTGTTCATTAGTATATTATCATCGAAGTATTCTGCAGGCTTTGCTATGTTGTCTTGAATACCACCAACTTTAGCAGCTAAGTGAACAACTACATCAGGAACGTACGATGATATCAGCCATCGAACTGCTGTGATGTCTGTAAGATCACACTCCCTACTACCTACATACACTGCATCAGGCATCATCTCTTTAAGATGCTTACCTACAGTACTTGTACCACCAGTTACTAATACTCTTAATTGTGTTCTTTTATTCATAAGGTTTTAAAGTCATTTAGGTACTGTTCAATCCCAACATAATCTACTTCTTCCAAAAACATATTACCAGGTCCTTTTGTTAATACGCAATTTAGTTTACCGCTAATATTTTTTTTGTCTTGCTTTAATGCGTCAATCATTTGACCAGTATTGGGTACTGACAAATCTTTGTATATAGTTTTTAGTGTAGCATTCATGTGAGTCAAATCTATCTCATCTATATATCCTTTTCTGTATGAAATATAATTTGCAATGTCCATTCCCAAAGACACAGCTACACCGTGTGGCACTTCGTTATTTGTACAAGATTCAATAGCATGTCCAAACGTATGACCATAATTTAAGATCAATCTCTCCTTCTTATCAAACTCATCTAATTCAACAAATCTACGTTTAATCTCTAAGCACCTTGCAGTGAGTTTTTTTAGTGAGTTTTTATTGAGTAGAAAAAACAAATAATCTTCACGGCTCGATACCAAGAAGAAGTGTAACATCTCACCTAATCCAGATAATATATCTGCTTCTGGTAGAGTGTCTAAAAACCTATTGCATACAATAACCTTATTAGGTGGATAAAAGTTCCCTAGTTGATTTTTATATGTGTTGAAGTTAATTGACGTCTTACCTCCAATACAACTATCACCTTGAGCTAGTAAGGTTGTTGGGTAGAATACCCAATCAACACCTCGAAATATTATTGAAGAGATAAACCCAACTGCATCTTGAGTAATCCCTCCGCCTACTGCAATCAACTTATTTCTTTTGGTAAACGGTGTCTCAGGCACTTTATATATTAGATCGAGTATATCAGCAATCTTAGAAAACTCTTTAGTCTGCTCAGACACATCTAACAAGATATATGAACCTACATCACTCAAAGCTGATGTAAAAACATTTGAATCAACAATTATGATATCTCCTGGATTGTATACGGTTTTAATAGACTTGATGAAGTCTGTTTCAAATTGTACTTGGTAGTCTCGTATTGATGATTTTATATTCATGTGATTGAAAAGCCTCCGTCTATTATAATATTTTGTCCAGTAATGTATGAGTTCGCATCGCTAGATAGAAACATAACAGCATTAGCTATCTCTTGTGGAGTAGCCATTCTTTTCATAGGTACCTTAGATACTAATTCTGATATCTGTGAGTCTGTTAGTATGCTTCTTGTCAGCTTTGTGTCTGTAAAGCCTGGTGAGATTGTATTGACTTGTATGTTGTACTCTGCTAACTCAGCTGCTAATGTCTTGGTCATTCCTATTAATGCAGATTTTGATGTAGTGTAGCATAACCTTTTTGCTACTGTTTTATCTCCCCATATTGAAGCTATGTTTATTATCTTTCCTCCACCACTTCTTTTCATATGTTTAGATACGTGTTGTGATATTATGAATGGAGCTTTAACATTTACTTGCATAATAGTATCAAAGTCGTGCTCCTTAATGTCATGCAAGTTATCAATCTTATTAATGCCAGCACAGTTAATACAGATATCAATGTTAGGTAGATCAGCTAGTAGTTGTTTAATTGACGTGTCTGATCTAAGATCATAATCTTCTGATCCTATGCTCGTAACACTGCCTCGATTGCAGTTGAAGGAATTGACTATAGCTTTGCCAATCCCTCCACTGCCTCCAGTTACTAATATATTTTTATCTGCAAAGTTGAACACTATTTTAGTGGGTTTCTTGCTAATGGTTGAGATGTACCCTTCCTTACTACCTCTTCTTTTATAGAAGGACACTCAGCACCACATGCGTGAATAAGATCGTAGAATAATATTAGCGAAAGAACCTCTACAGTGTGAAAGTATTTACAATCTAAAACCACATTGTTAATTTTATCTCCTAATACACCTCTATCTTGCCCAGCTATCATTGCTGTCTTGTATCCATTCTTCTCAGCCCAATGACAACAAGACACTACATTCTTTGAACCGCCAGAACATGATAAGGCTACAATCATAGCGTCATCCTTCATCTTTCCAGTCTTTCTTTGTAGCTCAAGCCAACTCAAAAAGAGATTGTTATATCCATAATCATTCGCGATGCTTGTCATTAAACACTGACTCTCAAGTGTTGAGATGCTTTTTTGTATACCTGCCTTTGCAAACAAACGAGTACAATCGTCAGCGGCATGGTTAGCAACAGCCCACAACCCTCCATTTGCAACAAGGTATATGTCACTACTCGAAGCAAAGTCTTTTTCAAACTTCTTCCATTGCTTTGTGATTAATGTTGCTTCTAACTTTTCTTCTATGTTTTCAAAATCAATATTTGCCATTTGTTTTCTTTTTATTTGTAATATACTTATTTTTTATCATTATTCCTACTATAAACTCCTTCTTATTAAAGATAATGCATCTCTAATTGTTCCCCATGATGTGCTTAGGTGTGGTCTCATTCTAATAGACACTTCTCTAGTTGGATTACATATCATACCATTGTTATGCAATTTACTAACAAAAGCATCTCTCTGTGTCTTCGTATCAAAATCAAATGCTAGTAACAATCCTATCTGTCTTACATTTTTTATTTGAGGCATCTCTCTTAATCCATCAGCTAGTAGGTTTCCCATTGTTGTTGCATTAGCTAAGAGATTGTCTTTTTGTATTGCTTTGATTATATATTTACATCTAATCATATCTAACAAATCTCCATCAAATGTGACTGATAATCGCTTTGGTACTTCAAAAACTATATTGTGTGAATCTTTAACCATTATACCTGATACTTGTGATTTCTTTCCAAAGGTGATAATGTCAGGCTCTATACCTAGATGATCACAGTACCACACTTTACCAGATACTCCAAATCCAGTTTGGACTTCATCAAAGATTAATGGAATGTCTTTTTCTGTGCATAATTCTCTGAGTTGTATTAGTTGGTCTTGTGGTAGGTAATTATCGCCATAGGTTGATTGTATCGGTTCAATAATGACTCCATGTATACGTGATGTGTTTCTCCAAGGACTACGAATGTGTTTAATTGCTTGCTCTATAGAATCAACTTGAGGCCATACTTGTGCGCCAGGCAAGCTTCCTTGTCTTATGTCTACTCCTTGAAACCTTGTGGTGAGTATGTTTCCTACAGAATTGATACCGTGAAAGCTGTTTTTAATTGATAACACATACCCTTTGGGGTTAGGTCCTTTGTGCCACATAGCTGCCTTAACAGCTGCTTCATTAGCTAACGCTCCTGTACATGTGAAAGCATAATTTGAGTAACCTTCTCGAGATGTAAAGTTTTTAAAGTGTTCATAGAAGGACTCGTACTCATCAGAAAGCATTTCACAGTTTACAATTTTAAGCTTTGATACTCTCTTCACCTCCTCTTCAAACGACTCATCAAATACTGGATGGTTGTATCCTATAGGAAGAGATGAGTACATACCCATGAAGTCGAGGTAGTATTTGTTTGTGGTTTTATCAAACACATAGCTACCTTTGCTTTTGTCAAAGTCAATCTTAATATTAAATGCGCTTGTTTTACTCATATATGTGATCTACGTCATCTCTACTAACTGCTAATCTTATTGCTTGTTCTGATCCTACAGCTGTGATCTTGTGTTTTTTATTTCGCTCTATGAAAACTATATCTCCTTTCTTAACAACCATAGTATCTCCTTCCACAAACCATTCCCACTCTCCTTTTATGATATACCACCACTCATCCCAATCATTATGATAATGTAATCGATTTCCTTCACCTGGCATCTGTCCAATCAAGGTAGCTCTGTTAGATTTTGAGTTTATTACTGTGTGTGACCAAGACTCATCATCCGGATTATTACCTATGATACTCTGTACTTTTGTGACTTCTTTATTGTAATCGTGTAGGTTATTATTAACAACACCGTCTTGGGTTAGTACACGTTCTACGTTGTGATCATAGACCTTTCCTGGTTTGTAATATTGAGGATCTCTTGGCTTTGCTGCTAGAATCGATTCAGCTAGCAGAAAATCATCCTCCTCGTCTATGTCGACTGTAGCATACCCATCTAACTCAAAGAATCCTATATTGCCATCACCTCCATGATATCCGCAACCATACTTCTCCATATTTTTTTTATAATTTTCATATGTCCAAGACATTAAAGAGCAGGCATATGCATAGACTGGTTCTAGTAATTGGCTTGGTGGTGATGGTTTTTTTTGATCAAAGTTGATTGGTTGATTATCATACACTGATTCTATTTTGACTTTTTTGGTAGATACTAGTGTTGTATATTGCTTAGCTTGATTTACAAAATCCTTAACTTGCGACGAAGTGATGAAAGGTGATGTTGCAAGTATCTGTATTAGAGTATCTCCTTCTACACTATTCATAAAGTCTAATGTGAAATCGTCATTTGTTGCTTCATCTGTAGATAGATGGGCTGGTCTTTTATAGAACTTCACACCATACTCCTCAGCTATCTCTGCAAAAATATCTGACTCTGAATTGATATATATTTCATCAAACACATTTGCTTCTTTAGCAGCTTGTATTGCATAACTAACTAGAGGAACATTACCTAATAGTCTTAGATTCTTATTGGGTATCCGTTTACTTCCCAGTCTAACGGGGATCATTGCTATAACTTTTTTATTCATTATTTGTTGTTTATAAACTCATTCATTAAATAATCATCTAACGTGAGTGTTCCGTAATGCTCATCTACCATTTTTCTAAAATAATCAATCTGTGGTTGTTGATGATGTATATCCATTCGTAGCTGTTCTATAGAGGGTTCTTTATTTTCTGTAGAGCTGAAATTGCCTATTGCTGAAGCTGCATCGTGATATGTATCATTGTACACTTTTCCAAAAGTATTCATATTGAAAAAAGTCATACCGGTGATGAATAGCTCTTTGACATCATAATTTAACAAGGTTATGACACCCATCAACCCTGTGTTAGCAGTTGTTCCGATTTCATTAAAGCATTTGAATAAATAACCATCAGATACATCGTGCCAATCCACTTTTAGATCTTGCATAAAATCATATATCGATTGGATATTCCACATTAACACCATTGGACACACAACATACTTTAGAGATTTTACAAACTCCACATTATTAGACATTGCATTCTGCTTATAGTGATTCAGGCAATTCATAACTATATCCGTTCGTTGTCCATAGTCTTCCCAATCACTCTCTGGCATATCATATGCTTGATTAATCCTCACAACTACATCATAAGAATCTATTAATTTACCTAAACCCTTTCCTTTAAGGTGAGGAGATGGACAGACATATGCTACCCGCTTTCCTTTTACCAACTCGTTAAGCTTTTCATCGAGCTTATAATCTCGAAAGCTATTTACAAAAGGTCCTCGAGAGCCTAAATCAAAAAGCTGATCAGCTGGGGTTGGTGTAGATGATTGCCATTCCGGTGGATTAATGCTAAGAGGTATGTTTGTTATATTGTTCAAAGTGTTTCCCCACCAATTATCATTATCAATTAAACTCACTCTACACTCGATAAGCTCTTTGTGGTGTATCGGTGGTATCTCCCACGGAAAGATAGGAAATCGACCTATACTCTCTCCGTTGAACCATCTTAGATCTGTAGTAAAGGACTCTACATTAATCTTATTGGTATCAATAACTTCGCCTGATAATAATAGGCTATTTAGATACTCAACACTATACACTTCTTCGTACCTATTCAATGAGTTGTTAGTGTGTATTTGTTTTACTACTTCTGTGTGGTGAAACAAATTATATGTATAGTCTTGGAATATAGGAGATTTTGAACCTGCTATCTCTAGCTCGACTGGTGTGTTGATCTTGTTGTCAGTTTGTATTAATTCTAATACATCTTTCTTTCTGTGAATAACACTACTCGCATTAAAGGGATATTTTAGTGCCAACTCTTCGATAGAGCTAGATCCTTTGGTACTTTTGTTAATAGTGTAATAAGCTTCTTCTTGCTTATCCCACCACTGCTTATTAAATAAAGTAGGGTCAAGTCCAAAACAATACTTACCAGCGCTATTAAGTGTTTTTAAAGACTTATCACACTGATCAAGGTTTAATGATTTAAAGTATATAGTATCATCTACCTCAAGCATTACATTGTCTGATTGTATTTCATTACTTAATATTGCTGTAAGTGTTTGTTGGAAGCCATAAACACTCTCGTCTACAAAAATAACATTGTTAAATATGTTGTTAAGTTTTTGATACCCTTCAAGATACTGTTTATTAGAGTACCCAAACTGGACGTATATATTGTCTACTCCAGTCACATACCTCTCTATCGTCTCAAGTGATGTGTGTAACTGAAAAGCTCTATCTTTTGAAAAAATTAAAATATCCATTAAACTAAATCTTTTAAGTACTTATTGTAAAATTTATCATTATCCTCATACCAATCTAAAGCTCTTTCGTAATTTTCTTGAATTGCAGCTTTTTTGGATTCATAAATAGGAGTTTTTTCAAGGTCTTGGATAATAGTCACCAATTCTTTAGTTGTGTCGAAGGTTATAATACCATCTGGATTAAACCACTGTTGTATATTTGGACAGCCATGATAGATAGGAATAACTCCAGCTAACATACAATCAAGTAGCTTTTCTGTAAAGTAGTTTTTCATCTTAGCATTCTCCATTGCTATTGAAAATTCATAATCCTTTAATCCTTCTAATTTAGAAGCTATGGGATTAATATCTCGTCCAAAAGCATCAACATTGAGCCTCTGTTTCTGCATCTCTGCTAGACATTCTAATCTAAACTCATGCCCCTTTACCATACTTTTCTTGGAGGTAATGAAGGATGTCTTTTTAGATTTTTTATAAACCTGAAACTGAGTTGTATCTAGTTCTATTGGTAAAAGATTCCATTGTGAAATCTCTGTGATTGGTTTAAATTTAAAGTTTGGTAAATTGTGTAGCGACTCATGCCACCCAAGCACCCTATCAAACTTTCCGTATTCTGTTTGTATTGTATCATACAAAAGCTCTTGATTAAACAGGTGTGGACCTTCAGCTATAACTGCTACAATAGGCTTATCCTCATCAACTTCAATTGCTCCATTCAAGTATTTTAGAATACTATCATCTTGCAAAACTGTCAAATCAAACTCACCTTTTGATAGATTGTATGTGTAGGAAAAGTCTTTAGGAATTGTATGTCGCTCTCTATAATCTCCAAAAGCATTTACTTGTGGCAACTTTTCGCCACTCAACTCTTCTCTAACAGCTACTCTCTTGAATTTTTTTCTATTTCGTATTTCTATTTCATACTTTTCATTCTCTTTCGAATCTCTAAAAGAGCCATCCTTTAAAGGCCTTACTCGGTCAGGATCGTTATTAAACATTACAGTAGGATATTGTAGATTCACTATCTTCTCTGAAGGTACCATCTCCATCATAGAGAATTGGAGCTGTAGATCAATTGCATGTTTATATATCTCATTATCGATGTTTGAGATTGCATTTTCAACTTTAAATTGCTTATGTACAAACCATCTAAACGAGTGTAGGTGACCTGCTCTCCACATGTCCTTTCTATATAGAGCATGTTTATGCACAAACGGATCATAATCGCTATTTTGTGGATTAGGCATGACAATCTCTGTGCCACCATTCCATACACGCATACCACCGTAGGTTAGCCAACAATCGGTTTCATTATATGTTTGGTTGAGTTGTTCTAATACTGTTGGAGTAGCAAACCAATCATCACCACAAAGCTCTACTAGGATTTCATTTTCATCCCTACCATCCATAAACTCATAAGGGTGTTTAATGTAGTTTGTTGGAGAGTCTAAGTTTTTTTTATTGTTAATAATGTGAAATCTACTATCATTACCAACTAAATCAGTTACTATCTGTAGGGTGTTGTCTGTAGATGCATCATTAACATATATTACCTCATAATTAGTATATGTTTGTTCTAAAATACTTTCCAAGTGAGTTTCCGCCCACTCCTCATTGTTGTATGAACAACATAAGATTATAAATTTATTTTTCATATGAGTTAATTGTCTTTTTTATACCTGATTGTATATCGTGTTTAGCGCACCATCCAGTGAGTTGTAGTTTACTATTATCACCACATAGATGGTTTGTGTAGGAATTCTTTCTGTCCTTGGTAGCGTCAAAAGTAATAGTGTGTTCGAGTCCTAAATAGTCATCGTCAAACTCTTGTTTTATTGTATTGACTACATCCCTAACCACATACTCCTTTCCGGAACATATGTTGAATATACCGGTATGTTTACCTGATAATAGTTGATCAACAGCGCTCGTAAAGTCATCTATATACAAGTAATCTACTACTGAATTACAAGAATTGAGAGTAAGGTTTTGGCGGTCAATGCATGCTTGAACTGTCATAGGGATTAACCTACTCTGTACGTCACCTGGTCCGTATACATAACAAGGACGCAGCCACAACCATTTAAAATTATTGACCTCACACAAGGTTCTTGTAAACAGTTTAAGAATATTCTTAGATGCACCATAGTAGTTGTTAGCACACTCCGGGTCTTCTTCTGTTATGGTTGTTTTGTTGATTCCATACTCTGCAAACGATCCTACACCTACAAAGTGTAAATTCTTTAGTTGAGAGAAGACTCTACCTAATTCAATAGCTGTATTAATGTTGCTAAATTGCTCGTAACTATTGACACCGTTAAAGTTGTTACCATCAGACCATCCATTGTATATAAAGATGTCAGGTTGATATTCTAAAATCTCTTCTCCAACTGTAGTTAGGTTGTTATGCCTTATACTGACAGATCGTATGTCATATTTTTTTGATAAATGGATTGCTAGACTCTTTCCTAAGAATCCACTAACCCCACTAATCATTATTTTAAGTTTATCTGACTTCTCCATTCCTTCAAATCGTAATGTTTTCTATAATTTTTTAATGCTTTTGCTTTACAGTCTATATAAAACTCATGATCGGTGTTTAGTCTTTGTGCTAACTTCCTAGCTGACTCAACATCTTCTACATCAACACACAAGTCTGGATGACACAATCTTTGTGTATCAACGTGTTTGTTACCTATACAGGGTATGCCAAAGTATGCACAATTTAGGCTAAATGTGCCTGCTGCAATA
>TARA_R110001592_G_scaffold7547_7_pt1 | contig 11544 bp, 6 predicted proteins | sample TARA_R110001592 | Tara Oceans TARA_R110001592 (sample SAMEA4398387) | marine metagenome | biome: Polar Biome; feature: [SRF] surface water layer (ENVO:00010504); material: water (ENVO:00002006), including particulate matter (ENVO:01000060) such as... | depth 5 m | reverse complement strand
CCCCTGTATATAAAAATTAAATGTAAAATATTTTTTTATTTAAGTATAGTATAATGTCCCGAAGTCAAAAAAGTGATTTAGCCCAAATGGTAGGAATTTCAGCCGCAGAAAGTCAATCTCAGCGAGTTGAAACCCGCCTCATAGAACCCCGCTCTTTTTCTCAAAGTCAAGCCGTATTTGAACTCCCACAGGAAGGTATTCTTAGTGATGATGTTGCTCTTCAACTTCAATTAACTACAAGTGAAACCAACGGAAATCAAAGAAATGATTTACCCCTCGGTGCTGGTATTTTAGGGTGTTTAGACAGAGTTGAAATGTTCTTTGGAACTACTCTTATTAATGCTGTTGAAAATGCCCCTCATCTTCTCCAAATGAAAAATTGTCTCATAGACCAAGATATTCGCGACCAGACCCATAATGTTTATCTCGGTTCTTTTACTGGTATGAAAGCAGTTAAAGGTGTGGGTGCTAATGCTTGGGGCAAACTTGCTCTTAACTCTATAAGAACTGACCTGAACGCAAATACAGAAGCATCTCAGGGTGTTCTTGGATTAGTCCAAAATACCGCTACTGAAACCAATAAATTAGACCACTTCCGCACTACAGCCGCATCTACTACTACCCCTTTTTGGACTATAAAACTTAAAGATATTTTCCCAGTATTAAGCCAAATCCCACTTCCGTTGTTCGCACTCAAAGAGCGTGTTAGGTTTGTATTTCACTTCTCCCCTGATTTAGCAGGTAATAGATGTGTGGCTGGTAATACGGCGGCTGGAGGCGGTGCTACTCCTTTCACTACTGGTAATACTATTCTTCAATCTTCTTGTAAATTATCTACTGATTTAATCTATTATGAAGACCAAGTTGGTATTCCATCTCCTATGCTTAGAATTCAACAGGAATTAGAGAGAGGTGTTTCTCTGGTTATGACTGATTATGTTAATGTTATTTCTACTCTTCCCGCTATTCCACCCGTCGCAGGTGTTCCACAACCCGTTCCGGGACAATCTCAATCTCAGCCCCTATCTGTCCTTCTTGGTTTAGACCATCAAATTGTTCGCAATATTCTATGTGCTGTTGCTCCTCAACCCAATTTTGGTGTCGCTCCTACTACTCCCGCTAATCGTTTGCTTGGTAATTACCTCAGTAAAGCATCTCAGGCAGGCACTACATTACAGGTGTCTATTAATAATGAAAATATCTTTCCTTCACCTCTTAATACTACTTCCAAACTTTATAATGAATTCTCCCAAGTTGAAGATGTTCCACTTAAAGTCAATAGAGGATTGTATTCCGCTGACGGGCAAACTTCCATCGCCGTCGCAACCCTATATGATTTAGATACTAATCAATCCGCCTTTGATGCTGGTCTGTTCTTTCACGGGGTCTCTCAAGATGAATTGAATTTTACTATGAATTATATTGGAGTTAATCTTTCCAAAGATGCTGGTATGAATTATGTTGGAAACGGCACTCAAATCGGGAGACAACCAGTAATCGTTACTATTAACCGCACAAGAACCAATCAAGATAACGCTCAACTTAGAGTTCTTATCTGGGCTGAAGTAGAGAGAATGATGATGATTAAATCTGGTAATATCTTTATGTCGGGTCAATAACTAAATGTCTAAATGTCTAAATGCCTATATGCCTAAATGGAAATAAACTATACTCACATCTGTATCAAAAATAAATAATATAATATTTCGGTATTCTATTATTTTATAAAAAGGCATCGGGCATTTCGGCATTTAGACCATATGCCTATATGCCTGTCTGCCTAAACTCTATAGGACTTTGGCGGTTCTGCTTTTGTTTCTGCTGTTGATGTTTTAGTTTCTCCTCGTTGTCTTTCAGGTTCAGTTGGGGCTGTGCTTCGTGGGCTTGAAGCACTTGGGGCTCTTGTGCTTGCGGTGCTTGATGCTCTCATAGCACTTCCTCCAGAACTTCCTCCAGCATTTCCTCCCATAATATCAAAATTTCCCATAATATCCATATCTCCAAAAGCCATAGCAAGGGAATGTGGAGTTGCTGTAGCCATATCCATTCTCCTTTGTGCCCTACGACTTTGCTCGTCTCTTGCTTCTCTGCCTTCTTTGGCTTCTCCTTTTTTCATAGGATTTGTATTTTGAAACATTCCGGCGGTAAGAGTTTCGCTCACCATTCTCATTCTTTCAAATCTCTCAGGTGTTAATCCAGATAATTGTCCTCCTATTTGTGGAGAAACCCACTCTTGTTGAGGGTCTGCTAAATTTATTCTATTACCTGCTTGAATAGCATTTGTAAATACTGCCGACATACCATCACTTAATCGTTGTTGCTCCGTATAAAAATCTATAACTTCGTCTCTTGATATCGCTTGACTTTCCTCTTGATTTACAAGATATTGCGTCATTATTCTTGCTATTGCCTCAAAAGAACTACTATTCTGGTTGTTGAATGTTAAATATCCAAACTCATTTAGTCCTGTAGCATCAGCCAAATCGTCACCAAGTCCTATCTGTTCTCCCGTTTCTGGATTTATGATTATTTGACTAACTGCCGATATAAGTTCTCTGCTTCCTTCACCATCTTCTACTAAACTTGTAATACCTGTTAATCCTCCCAACAAACCAAATTGTTCTTGAAGATAAGCAACAACAGCATTAGATAATCCTTCCATATTACCAGGGCTTAAAAATTCCTCTCCTCTTCCTTCAGTAACAAAGGTAGGATTTACCATTCCTACAAGACCAGATTGTTCGCTCCTAACCAATTCTATTGGAAATCTTGCTAATAATTGTTGAATAACATATGCTACTGAACTTTGAACTTCTGCCTCTTGAGGTGTAATATTTGGGTCATTATTTATTTGGGCGAATGTTGTTTCTAATGCTGATAGTGCTTGTGCTCCTCCTTCAATATCTACATTTGCCCCTGCCTCTTCTTGAACCATTTCCAGTAATCCACCTTGAAATAATGGGACATTTGCTCCTTCCGCACTTCCTACTCCTATTCCAATACCATTTGCTATTGCTCCTCCTGAAGCACTACCTTGTTTATCAGTATTCGTTACTATCTGTTTTAATAATTTCTCACTCTCCGTTTCTTGGGCTTGTGGTATAGGTAAAGGATTACCAAGAGCATCAGTAGTAGGTGGAAGTATTACAATATCTCTCTGTATTTTATATATTATTGTTGAATTATTAGAACATTTTTGTAATCTACCCGTAATTGGGTCGCGAAATGCGGTATTAATTAATGATATTGTTCTATCTTGATTTGCGGTATGAGTATATGATGAACCATATCCATATATAAAACTACTTGCTTGATAATTTTTCATCAAATAAAACAATACATTTTGCTGTGTCCTTCCGCTTCTATAATTCGTAGAACATATATCACTTTCTATCAATAAAAATGGAGATGTGGAGAGAATTGGTGGGGCTGATGCTGTTAATGTTTGATTTACTAATTGTAAAGATACACTCTCATCATTTAACATACCATTACTATACATAGGAATACCATTCACAGAACTTCCTGAAGCATCTAAGGTATAAAATGTATTCAAAGCCGGGTCAATACTATTATCTACCGCATTACATAATATTAATGGTTTTGTTCCTCTTGATATTTTGTCTGGTCTTGTAGAATTATATGTTGATGGATTAAATCTATTTTGTTGCTTACCATATGCGGGCAATAATTCTCTGTGAGATTGAAAACCTAATCGTTCAAATAAAGAACCCGTCCAATTTGCTTCATCTGCTTCCACACAAGTATTAATGATTTTTTTCCTATTAATTTCTGTTTGTCCCCAATATGATATTTCATTTTGACCTTCCACATTTTCTCCGGTTGCCGCATTATTCCAGTAACAACTAAGATTAATATTATTCGGTGGCTCATAATTCTCAGGGCATAACCATATCTTATATATACCTACTCCTGATATTTCTGCTCTTATTCCACTATTCTTTACGGGTGCTGTTGTTTTACTATCTACAAAATCATCTTCTCTACTATTACGACTAAATACTGCGTCCTCCGCCGCCGTATTGATTATACCCGCTTTTGTCCCTGTTGTTGATGATGGATTTATTGTGCTTGCCGAGTAAGGAATACTCTTTTGATTTAATATATTATCATCTTGTAATTGTTGAAATTCTACTCTACCTTTATCTTGTGCGTATTGAAATGTTGGCTGAGTAGCCCCTACCCATACATAATTTACTTTATTATGTTCCAAACCAAGATTAGGGGTAATTGTATCTGCGGACGGCACGATTGTCGGCACTTTATAGACCGATAGCGTAGCCATACTGAATTGAACCATTCTCGGCTCGTCTGCCCCACTATCAAAATAGGCATTAAAATATGCTCCCGGCTCTCCTAATCCTCTCGCTTGAAACAAACCTATACCCAAATTTGTATATGGGTTCGCTGGGTCAAAATTTTGAACTCCTGACCCTGAAACCAGAACCCAAGTATTTGTTGCTGTAGGTGGATTAGGTGTGGGAGAGGTATTGTCTCCATTAAATAATGGATTAAAATATAATCCTGTAAAATTCATACCTGCTGGATTGAGCCCGTCGTAAAATTCTGGCGTATCTGTTGATACTTTTGTAAAATCTGTTACTGCTCCCGCTGTAAATAATGATGATTGTTCCCATATTACTTGTGAGGTGCGACCAGGAAATTGTAAGCATTCACTAAATTGTAATTTACATCTAAATCTCGCATTAGCGTTTAAATATGGGGCTGATGCGAAATTTGTTGTAAAATCCCATTCACATTTTATACGAGGTGGAGTATATCCTAATGTTTGCGTATATGCTAATGTTGCCGCAAAAGGAGTAGTTGAAGATGGTGCTTGATAATATTCATTTTGCTCTATTTCTATAGTATCTTGTTGTCCTACTTGAATGTATTCACCAGGCACTTGAGTTGTTTTTGTTAATGGCTGACCTCTTTTTATTTGGTCGTTATTCATAGGGCATATTGCGTGATTATCATAAAAACTATTAGATATACCTATTGATTGACCCCATACCATACTACCAAAATTTATTGTTGCTATTCTATCTTCATTCGCTTTATATTCCGTTCCTACCATCAAAGCACATAAAGTTATTGTTGTTCCATCTCCTCGCTTATATTCATAAGGATAAAATCCCAAATCTAATAATCTCATAAAATCAGTATTTACTTTATAATCTGGGTCTGGTGGATTATTAGATAAACGAAAACCTATCTCATTATTATCTACTGGGAGTGTTGATTGTGTAGCAATATCTCCTCCTTTATAATTTTTCGCAATCTTATAAAAATTTTCATTAAATCTACTTTTCATTTTTAAACGACCCAATTCTTTTAATATTTTATATTTATCTTCAAAATCTACGCAATTTGTAGCCGATACACCAGCAAATATTTCGTGTGATGTTGTAGGGCATATTAAAGTTCTATCTGTTCCATAAGATACTGGACGATAATCTGTGCCGTTCTCTGGTAATCCTAACGATGTCCCATAAACCGGGTCAGTTGTTAATGATGCCTCTGTTGATGGTTTATTTATCCAATCATTATAAAATGGTCTATTGTTTTGAAAACGAGGAACTGGAACAGCCGGGATAGGATTAGGTGGTGCTACGGGTGGATAATCTGGTGCTGTATTCGGGGGTTCGTGTCGTGGTGCTCCTAATTGTGTTCGCAATTGTGCTGTGCTTCTATCGTCAGTCATACCTACATCACCATCAAATATCCAATTCTCTATATCTGCCCTTTGTTGCTTATAAGTTACAGGTGCTTTATTTATAGGATTATAATATGTTTCATAGTTTCTCATCGCTTTCGCAAATTTAGCCCAACTTCCATCAGCATCATCGGCTTGTGGGAAAGGTATATTCGTATATATTAATTGACTTTCATATAAATTATTACAGATTAAATTACTCGGTTCGCTGTTTGGAAAATCACTCAAATCTCCAGTATAATCATTCGCTCCTTGTGGAAAAGTAAATTCTAATTTATTATATTCTAATTTATTATTTAATATTATATGCTTACCTACATCTCTATTTAATGGAACACCCGCACTTGAAGCAATTCGGTCACAATCCCAAGTTGGTAAATTAGCCCATCTATCTCCTAACTGATATTTATATAAATCTGCTGTAGCCATATTCCCATATATAGGATTAGCCCAACCTTGATAATTCACCTCATTAAATTCCTCTGTTGATACTACTAATGATGATGATATTGTTGTAAAATATCCTGGAACTGCTGGAACTGCTGGAACTAATGGAACTAATGTCTCTAAATCGGGCTGTGGTGTGTAAAATCCCGGAACTGCTGGAATGGCTGGAACTGCTGGAGTTACTACTGCTCTCGCTACTAAAATATCCCAACCCGGCTCTGTAGCACTTCCATCACTTTTAAACCAAAAACGCACATATCTCGCATCTATTTTATACCAAGTATTTATCCAACTACTATTATTATTTCCCTTTACATCTGTGCCGTCACTATTAGGAAATATCCAACCTCCTCCTGTCCCATATCCTCCATTTCCACTTACCCAACTTGTTCCCCAAAATACAGATGGAGATGATTGAGATGATTGATATAAATATTGAGATAAACTACTATCTACTGACGATAAATTGCCTGATGATGTAGATAAACCGCTTATTGTATTACTACAAGTTATACCCATTCTATCATACATAGAATATGTTGAATGTTCGTATTCAAATGCTCGTGGATTAATATAAATATGATTACCAGCACCAGCATCAAAAGTGGCGTGTCTTGAATGACTTGTTGAATAATTCGCATTTAATCCACCATCATCAGTAAATAATTTCGCACCATTACCAAGAACCATAGGAGATACATTATTCGCCACATCAAAATCACTAACTAATGCTACTGAACCATCTGCGGTTGAATTATAAATTATTGTGCTTTCAGGAACTTCTGGAACTTCAGGCACTTCAGGCGTGTAGATGTCTGGTTGGGGGGTATATATCGTATATGCTGGGACTTCTGGAACTGCTGGGACTTCTGGGATATATGTTTCTGTTACATAACTTTCTGTTACTGGGATTGCTTCGTCGCTTGATGTTTGTATTTCTCGTAAATATGTTGTTTCTTTAATATTATCTAATTGTGATTGAGTTGCGTTATTTCCAAATTCACCGATAGATGGAACACCTCCATATTGTTTCCCAAAACTTTGAGCCAAATAATTACGCCCTGAAACGAAATTTGCTGGATTTACTTTGACGCAACCACCATTTTTTATTGGAATTACATCAGTTATTATATTTCTATATTGTGCGTTATTTGTATCTAACATTAATGTATTTTGACCTCCAGCGGTCACACTTCTATCATAAAATCCTACTCTATTATAAAATGGAACTACATTACTCGCCGGTCTTCTTTGTTCTGGATTTTCTATTGAATTCACTAACAATTTTGATGTTTGTTGTGTAGTAGTTCCTATGCCTGTGATGGTCTCCCTTAGTCGTTCATTAATTACATTCGTTACTGAATTTACATCTTGTAATAATTCCTCCAAAGATACATATATAAATGCCGTCATAGGTTCAGCATCAGGCATTTTTTCATTATTCATACCTCTTCTACCCTTACCAAAATGGTCGTTTCTCATAAAAATATATGGGTCATTATTGTTTTCTTGTTGGATATTCGCATTTCTATATCCAAATTGAGCCCCTGCTGGTAAATTACCATATTCCCCCGCATCTGTCGTAAAAAATGGTTTCGGTGGCGTTGAACCTATTACAACATCAGGTTCAAATAAAGTGTCTGGAAATAAAGCCAGAGATGGGTTTTGTCCTAATTGAGGTTTTCGGGTATTTCTACTATAATTAAATAAATTATTATTACCTCTCATATACCCATTACCCGCATATTTTCCTCCTGCTACTTGTGGTATTGTTGATAATTCCAAATTATCATAATTTATTAATCCTTCTTGAGATGAACCTGGTTTTATATCAAATTTAGCATTTACAAATCCACCCAAATCTACATATATTCCACCTACATAACAAGCACAATCACCACAATTAAAATCAAATTGACTTGCCGCCCCACCATAAAATCCATATTCTTGTTGTCCCGGACTATTGTTACTATCTATTTCTAATTGTAACACTTTCATATTAAAATTTGGAGTTCCTAATCCTCCTATTCCTTTTATTCTTGATACTTCTCCTACCCAATCAAATAAAGGAGTTCCTCCTCCTGCCGCTGTTTCATTATTAGATATAAATATATGATTTCCCACATAAAAATTATTTTGTAAATCTTGACCTGTTCGCCCGCCTATTATTCCATTTTCAAAATCAGTAAAACACATATTATTATTATATGCTTGATATGGAGGTGTCGTTTGTGGGATTAATACGGCGGCGTGAGGGGTTATTCGTATAGCACTTATTCTACCTCCAACACCTAATAATGCGGGCGTCACAGCAACACCCGGGGCAAGCATCGTTTTTACTCCTGCGGCACTTTCTATTTCAAATTGGTATATTTGATATGCTCGGTCAAATGGGGTCTCTGCTGTTCCGGGACTTGTGTCTTGTGAAGTAAAATATACTTTTGGTGGATATTCATTTCCCGGTTGATTTAAATATACGGGTTGCGGAGGTGTTCCGTCCCATACCCCCCAAGTGTTAAGGTAATCATCTTGGGCTGGATATACATACCCTTCACCCATATTTACCTCTCTATAATTACATACTTGATTGGTTACATTTCCTTTTGAAATTCGCGGACATAAATTAGTCGGTGTTACTAAATTATCATAATTCCCGTGACCTCCCAGTCCATTAATCCCTCCAAATGGGTGAATTAAAGGCATACCTACACTATAAGTATTATTGTTATTCATATAAAAAAATACTTCTATTAACACCTTAGTATCACAATAAGGTTTTTGACCTCCATTTACTACAACATTTTGTCCGCTAAACTCTATAGTCGGGGCTGATGTTCCACTACCTCGTATATTAGCACATACCATTTCCACCGATAATCTGTCCCCTCTCTTCAAATTAAATTCGGTTTCGTTGCTCCAACTTCCATTTGTATCATCATCATCATCTATATTAATGGCGGAGTTCTCTCTGGAACATTCTATTAAATATGTTTCCGTCCCTTGAAAAGTAGTCATTTAGTATAATACGATATTAAAATATTACACTAAAAACTTAGGCATTCGGGCATTCGGGCATCTTGACTAAATGCCTATATGCCTGTCTGCCCGTTTAATTTACAATTGAAACCAAACCTCGGTCATCATAATTAATAACCGACCTGTAAAGAAAGAAAGTATATGAAGACATAGGAGAACTGCCGTCAAGTTTGGATATAATGCGAGTAGAATACGATTGCTGTTTAAAATTTGCCGTATTACCCACTCCAAGCATATCACCAACCCGCATACCAATACCATAAACATTTTGAAATCCATTCTCGGTTGTATTAATATCCAAACCTGTTACGCATTCGTGTTGAGTGTCCTGGTTTGCTGTGCGAAGATTTTCAGTATTCTGTCCCGCAAGTTGGTCGGTGGCTGAAGATGTGCGAGGACGGATACTCATAGCATAATAATATTGTCTCTGTGCGTCAAAAGAACTACCCGCGAACTGGTCTGCTACTGCTGGATTGCTCTCAATTACCTCGTTCTCGTCTATCTGGAATTGAAGTGGAAACAACACGCCCCCTCTCATAAAACTAATTTTACTAATTGGAGCAACCAAATCATATACATCTGGAGCGGCTACGGGATTACTACGATTGAGGAGTGGTGTCGTTCTCATAGCATCTTTACTATAATTAGCAATATGAGGTGTAGGTAAGAAATTAGTAAATGTAGATACAACTGCCGATAAAGCGGGATTAATCTGCGATGTCTGGTCGTTATTATTAAGAACCGAATAAAATGAACTAAATCCGCTAAATGGATAAGAACTAATATTAGGCAAAGAACCACCCTTAGGCATAGCATACTCTCCCATCAAACTAACATTAGTAATCTCATAGTAACTATTAGGAGTTGTAAGAGTTCCTCCATAAAGGGCTTGAATTGATGATTGGAGAGAAAACTTAAGATTTAATCCACCAACCCCGTTATTCATAGACAAAGGAATATCTGCCCCCTGTAAGAAAATACCCGCCATAATAGGCATAGCAACCGACATTTTACGATTATTATATCTACCTTGAACTTGTTCGTTTGCTGATACACCAAACTCATTACTAAGATAAGTAGTATATTCATTCCAACCACTACCACTTGGTAAAAGTGATGAAAGCAAGCGTCCATAATGACGAATGGTCTCTAAATTTTGGTTCATAGCATTATTAATTTCTAATTGCTGAAATAAACTCGCTACACCTACACGATTATTCAATCTCACCTCTCTCTCAGCCCCGCCTGCCTGAGCGTTATTATTTGGTAAAGCACCGGTGCTATCTTTCAACTCTACATCAAAGCATAATTTTAAATTTTTTGAACGAACATAATACTCTTGAGGTGCGATACTAAAGGTTATAATGGGATTTCCTTGACGATAAGAATAACTTGTATTACCAGAAGTTTGATTATCTGGTGCGATTTCAAATTTGCGAACTGCTGATATGTTAGACATCTTTAATATATCTAAATAAAATAAATTTTAGATATATTTGTTAATTTTTAAGTTTCTGTTTGTGATAATAAAAATAAATAATATTCTGCGTCTAAATCTGTTAAAAACCAAGTTGGATTATAATCTTCATTTAATTTTATCTCTCCATCTACTTTACACCATAATTCATTTGTAGATACTTCTCGTATTGTTGCTGTTTTCCAAGCCGTCATCGCCGGGCTTTCTATGGGTGCGAAGGACATAATTTTATTCACTAAATCCATCGGTAATTTCTTCCAATTATTTATCATATATATTCTTCTACCATAATAAATTTAAAGCATACCACGCCCGACTTCTCTTTCCGTCCTTCATCATAGGGTCACCTTTATGTCTGCTACGATATGCCTTTCTTCTCTTATCCGCAAATTCTCTACCTTTTGTTCTTATAAAAGTTCCAAAATCCCCATAACCCAAAGCCCCCACATCGGCGAGTTTCTTTTCCGTCATTTTTCCCGTCTTTTTGTCTTTCATTTTTTTAAAAATCGCTATTTTTTTACCCTTCAACGATGAAGGTCTAATAATAAGTCCATATTTTCTTGCTTGAGTTCTTGTATGCGAGGTGATTTTATACATTCCTTCTTTAACATATGTAAATATTTTATTGGGTCATCAAATCTATCATATATAAACATAAAAAAATTAGTATTATCCAACTGAGTATCATATTCTTTTTCCCAACCTTCAATCATATTTGGAGAGAAACATTCTGCCTGAATGTCTAAATGCCTAACTGCTTTTTTTATTTCGTCTTGTATCTCATTCATATTTTATATGTTTATATATTATTATTATTTACCTTAGGCATTCGGGCATTTCGGCA
>TARA_R110001592_G_scaffold72291_1_pt1 | contig 11547 bp, 11 predicted proteins | sample TARA_R110001592 | Tara Oceans TARA_R110001592 (sample SAMEA4398387) | marine metagenome | biome: Polar Biome; feature: [SRF] surface water layer (ENVO:00010504); material: water (ENVO:00002006), including particulate matter (ENVO:01000060) such as... | depth 5 m | reverse complement strand
GGAGCAAGTTATCAAAAAGAAGGAAGCAGAACTAATAATGATGCTCTTGTAAACAAAGCAATAGCTCTTTTCAAGGAGGGTTTAGAAAGAACAAAAAATGGCGATTTTAAAAGAAATGAATCTATTTTTTTAGGAAATATTGGTTCTTCTTTTAGGCGTTTAAAAAAATATGATGCATCTTTAGAATACCTTTTTAAGGCATTGGAATTAAAAATTAAATTAAAAAGATTTTCTAGTGCAGCACATTCTTGTAATGATATTTCTGAAACCTATTTAGAAATGAATAACCTTTTTAAGGCTAAAGAATTTGCCAGAAAAGCTATAGAATATTCCAAAGAATTAAATATTCATCAAGAAAGATTTGCGTGCTATTTATTATCTAAAATTGAATACAAAACGGGCAATTTTAAAAATTCCCATGATTATTTAGAAAAGTATCATCAAATTGAAGACAGTTTGTTTTCAATTGAAAAAATAGCAAAAATTAATGATTTACAAATTAAATATGAAACCGAGAAAAAGAACCTTAAAATTGAAGCTCAAGAAAGTAATATAGCTTTATTGGCGTTAGAAAATCAGAATAAAAACCAATGGATGCTGTTTGGGGGAATAGGACTTTTATCAATATTTGTAATTATATTATTGTCCAATTCTAGAAATACGGCAAAAAAAGAAAATTTTCAACAAGAAAAATTTTCTCAAGCTTTACTGCTATCACAAGAAGAGGAAAGAACAAGAATAGCAAGAGAGTTGCACGATAGTGTTGGGCAGCAGCTAACTTTAATTAAAAAAAAATCGCAAAATTTACAGCAAGAAGAAATTACGGTTTTAACCAATAAGGCACTAGATGAAGTTCGAAGTATATCTAGAGGGTTATATCCAGCTTTGTTAAAAGAGTTAGGTTTAACTGAAAGTATAGAACAATTGGTTAATGAATATGATGAGCAAACAGCGTTGTTTTTTTCTATGGATATTGATACTATAAATAGTTATTTTACAGAAAGTACAAGCTTAAATTATTATAGATTAATTCAGGAATGTTTAACAAATATTGTAAAACATGCCAAAGCAAAATCGGTTACAGTAAGCATTAAAAGGGAAGGAAATTCTATAATTACATTGATTTCTGATAACGGAAAAGGTTTTGATGTAAATGAGAGTAAAAAGAAAAATAGTTTGGGATTGAAAACAATTTTTGAAAGAATTAGAATTATGAAAGGAAACCTTTCGATTGATAGTACACTAGATTTAGGAACCAGTTTTATTTTCTCAATACCTGTAAAAAATGAATCATAATGTAAGTATTTTGGCTGCGGATGATCATCCAATCCTTTTAAAAGGATTGATGGATGAATTGTTAAACTTAGGATATAATGTTTTAGAAGGTGCATCAAACGGTGCGCAGGCTTTAGATATTATTGTGTCTAAAAAACCTACAATAGCCATTTTAGATGTTAATATGCCTTTTTTAACGGGTTTTGAAGTGATAGAAAAATGCAAGTCAGAATCTTTACAAACAAAGTTTATAATTTTGACTTATCACAAAGAGAAAGGGTTTGTGTCTAAAGCAAAAAAAATGAACATCTCTGGATATTTGCTAAAAGATGAACCAATTTCTGAGGTTCATATATGTATTCAAGAAGTTTTAAAAGAACGATTTTATGCGAGCAAAACTTTTGATGAAATTTTTAACAATGAAATATCACCAGAAATAGAAAAAATAAAATATTTATCACCTTCAGAAAGAACAATTATTCGATTAATTGCTAGGGAAAATACATCAAAGGAAATTGCAGAGACGTTATCAATTTCTATAAGAACAGTAGACAAGCACAGGTCTAATATTATTACAAAATTAGACTTAGCTTCAACTGCAGACTCGCTTTCTTTCTGGGTAAAAAGCAATAAAGAGTTACTAGAAAATGTTTAAAATAAGTAGTGGTACTTATTTTATGTAATACCTACTTATTTTATAACCGATAGTTTTAAGATATTTTTGTGATGTATTAAGAAAATAATTGCGAAAAAAGGAGGAATTATATGTTTTTAAAGAAATAAAAAACTATTAATATTTAGCAGAATAAATAGGGGTATTTAAAGATGTTTTCTTTATTTTTTTTAGAGGAAAAAGAAAACAATATTTTGTTAAATATTAATAGTTAAGTTAAATATAAATTATAAGTAAAGTTCATTAACTTGACTATAATTTGTTAGCGATTTCATGAATACAACCAAAAACTAACCAAACTTTTTAAGTATTAATGGTTGTGAAAATAGAGAATCCCGCAATTGTTTTTCCTAAACCTCATATCTTTTTAAGATATGAGGTTTTTTTATTTCCTAGGACTAAATTTTTTTCATCAGTATCTATCTATTTATAATGATTATAAATAAGATTTTTAACGTAATATATAATTCAAAACATGTCATCAATACTAGTCAAAAACATTAAATTTGCATGATTTTTTTAGATAACTAAAATTCCGAATTTACTATGTCAAAAGACATTCGTATTAAAAAAGGCTTAGATATTAAGCTTGTTGGTATTGCAGAAAAAAACACTACAAAAGTTTCTTTAAGTGGTGTTTACGCAATTAAACCAGCAGATTTTCATGGAATTACACCTAAACTTATTGCCAAAGAAGGCGTGAAAGTAAAAGCTGGTGAAGCACTTTTTTATTCAAAAAGTGATGAGCGCATTTTATTTTCTAGTCCTGTTTCTGGTAAAGTTGTAGAGGTAATTCGTGGAGCAAGAAGAAAAGTATTAGCAATGAAAATTGCTGCTGATGCAACACAAGAATATAAACAATTTGAAACTAAGGATGCGACAAAAATGTCTGCAGAGGAAGTTAAAGATTATTTATTTGCTGCAGGTTGTTGGCCGTTTATAAAACAGCGTCCGTACGATGTTGTTGCAAATCCGAATCAAGCACCAAAAGCTATTTTTGTATCTGCGTATGCAAGTGCGCCTTTAGCAGCTGATTTAGATTATACGTTGGCGGGTAAAGAAGCAGAATTACAAGCGGCAATTACTGCTGTTTCAAAACTTACGGAAGGCAAAGTTCATGTCTCTGTTGGCGCTAATTCTAATTCTCCTTTAGCAAAAGTAATTGGTATAGAACTTCATAAAGTTTCTGGCCCTCATCCTTCAGGAAATGTTGGAACTCAAATCGCGAAAATTGATCCTATTAATAAGGGTGAAGTTATTTGGGTGCTAACTCCGCAAGATTTAGTAATTATTGGTGAGTTGCTTTTAACTGGTAAGTTTAATGCTACAAGAACTGTTGCTTTAACGGGTTCTAAATTTAAAAAACCACACTATATAACGGCTATTGCAGGAGCAAATATTGCTGATATTGTTGCTAACAATTTAGAAAATGATAACACTAGAATTATTAGTGGTAATGTTTTATCTGGAGTAGAAGTAAAAGAAGATGGTTATTTAGGATTTTATGATAACCAAATTACTGCAATTCCAGAAGGAAATGATTACGAGTTTTTTGGATGGACTAAGCCAATCTTCAATAAAATTTCTACATCAAGAGCGTTAACTTTTTCTTGGTTAAACCCAAAGAAAAAATACGATTTAAACACCAATACAAATGGTGAGCATAGAGCTTTTGTAGTTACAGGTTCTTATGAACAAGTGTTTCCTTTAGATATTTATCCGATGCAATTGTTAAAGGCATTTATGTATAAAGATTTAGATGAAATGGAAGCTTTAGGAGGTTATGAAATAGCTCCAGAAGATTTTGCACTAACAGAATTTATATGTGTATCTAAGCAGCCTCATCAGAAAATAATAAGAGAAGGTTTAGATTTAATGAGAGAAGAATTAGGATAAGATTATGGGCTTAAAAGACAACTTACATAATTTAAAAGAGAAATATAAAGGAACAAAAATGGCTCCTGCATTTAATGCAATCCATACCTTTTTATATTTACCAAATGAAGTTACTCATGGAGGAACTCATATAAAAGCAGCAGACGATTTAAAGCGTACCATGAATACGGTAATTATGTCTTTAATTCCTTGTTTGATTTTTGGAATGTTCAACGCTGGTTATCAGCATTATGCAGCTATAGATGGTTCTTTAAGAGCAGATGTATTAACAAACTTTTTTACTTTTGATAATCTTTGGATAGGTATTATAAAAGTATTACCACTAGTAATTGTGTCTTATGGTATTGGTCTTTTGGTTGAATTTATTTTCGCCGTTATAAAAGGGCATGAAGTAGAAGAAGGTTATTTAGTAACTGGTATGTTAGTTCCGTTAATTGTACCTGTAGACACACCTCTTTGGATGTTAGCAGTCGCTGTTGTTTTTGGAGTTATAATTGGTAAAGAAGTGTTTGGTGGTACAGGAATGAACATCTTAAACCCGGCCTTAACAATTAGAGCATTCTTATTTTTTGCATATCCAACGTGGATGTCTGGAGATAAAGTTTGGGTGTATGATGCGGTAGAAAGAGCAGGAACAGCAGATGCTATTTCTGGGGAAACTATTTTAGGAAGTTATGCGCAAAATCAAGAAGTAATTTATTCTACTTTTGATAAATTTATGGGATTCATTCCGGGTTCTGTAGGTGAAACATCAACATTCTTAATCCTTTTAGGAGCAGCTTTTTTAATTTTTACAAAAATTGGAAGTTGGAGAATTATCTTGTCAACCTTTGCCGGAGCTGCAGTTATGGGTTTAATTTTTAATCAAATTGTAGCAGCAGATATTATTACAGAATCTAGTAAGTTTTACGGATTAATGAATACGGTTTGGTGGGAACATTTAATGATTGGTGGTTTGGCTTTTGGAGCAGTTTATATGGCTACAGACCCTGTAACATCATCACAAACAAATAAAGGAAAATGGATTTACGGTTTCTTAATTGGTTTTATATCCATTATGATTCGTGTATTTAATCCAGCATATCCAGAAGGAGTATTTTTAGCAATCTTGTTAATGAATGTATTCGCTCCAACAATCGACCATTATGTGGTTAAAGGAAACGTAAATAAACGATTAAAACGTACTAAAGTTAAAACTGCCTAATTATGAGTAAGAGAACAGATAGTAATGGATATACGATGATTTTCGCTGTGATAATGGTGTTAATTGTTGGCTCTTTATTAGCCTTTTTAGCATCGACTTTAAAGCCTACCATTAAAGAAAATGAGAGAATAGAAAAGCAACAAAATATTTTGTATGCGATGGGTGTAAATGAAAATGACGAGTCTAATGCTAACTTTGTTTCTACAAATGTGGCAGGTAAAGAGTTTCAAAAATACATCAAAAAACAATTGGTAATTGAAGGTGATAAAATATCTGAAAACGAAGATGCATATCTAATTGATATTAAAAAGCAAAAAGCAAATGCAAAATCTGGTCAGGTAAGAAAATTGCCTTTATTCGTTGGTGAAAAGGATGGTAAAACATTTTATGTTGCGCCAATTTATGGAAAAGGTTTATGGGATGCTATTTGGGGGTATGTTTCTATGGATGAAAATATGGTTATTCAAGGAGCTTATTTTGATCATAAAGGAGAAACACCTGGTTTAGGAGCAAACATAAAACAACGTTTCTTTATGGATGATTTTATTGGGGAACACTTAATGTCTGATTCAGGAAATTTTAAAGGAGTTACTGTTGCCAAAGGAAATAACGACCCTAAGAACGAAGATAAAACAGATTATGAAGTAGATGCAATTGCCGGTGCAACAATTACTGGTGATGGAGTTTCTGCAATGATAAAATCTGATTTAAAATTATACGTACCTTATTTTAATTCATTAAAAAAATAATTTATGGCACTTTTATCAAAAAAAGATACCGCATTACTTACAGATCCATTAGCAGATAACAATCCTATTACAATTCAGGTATTAGGTATTTGTTCGGCACTAGCAATTACAGCAGAGTTAAAAGCTTCTATTGTAATGGCTATATCGGTAATGGCAGTTTTAGCTATTGGTAACGTAGTAATTTCACTATTACGTAATGTTATTCCATCAAAAATTAGAATTATTGTGCAGCTTATTGTGGTTGCAGCTTTAGTTATTATTGTTGATTTAGTTTTAAAAGCTTTTGCTTACGAATTAAGTAAAACACTATCCGTTTTTGTGGGATTGATTATAACAAACTGTATTATTATGGGACGTTTTGAAGCTTTTGCTTTAGGAAATAAACCATGGAGATCTTTCTTAGACGGCATAGGAAATGCAGCTGGTTACGGTTTAATCTTGATTATCGTTGGTTTCTTTAGAGAACTTTTAGGCTCTGGTACTTTATTAGGATTTAAAGTTTTAGGAGACCCAATAGAAAAAACAGGATTATATGCGCTAGGATATGAAAATAACGGATTTATGTTATTATCACCGATGGCATTAATAGTGGTTGGAATCATCATTTGGATTCAACGTTCTAAAAACAATTCATTAATAGAAGAAAATTAAATTTAGGTTTTAGTTTATAGTTGTTAGTATGTAGTACTAACCACTAAAAACTAAGTACTAAAAACTATAAAAATATGGAACATATAGAATTATTTTTCAAATCGATATTTATAGATAACATGGTTTTTGCAACCTTTTTGGGGATGTGTTCTTACCTTGCTGTATCTAAAAAAGTAGCTACGGCTGTTGGTTTAGGAGCTGCAGTAATCTTTGTATTAGCAGTAACTGTGCCTTTAAACTGGTTGTTAGATCAGTATATTTTACAAGAAGGCGCATTATCTTGGTTGGGTGCGGAATATGCACAATACGATTTAAGTTTCTTATCATTTATCATGTTTATTGCAACGATTGCAACCATGGTACAATTAGTAGAGATTATTGTAGAAAAGTTTTCACCTGCATTATACAATTCCTTAGGAATTTTCCTACCCTTAATTGCGGTAAACTGTGCTATTTTAGGAGGAAGTTTATTTATGCAATCTCGTGAAATACCTTCGTTGGGATTAGCGCTTACGTATGGTGTTGGTTCTGGAATTGGTTGGTTTTTAGCAATTTTAGCGATTGCTGCAATTCGTGAGAAGATCCGTTATTCAAGCGTTCCTCCTGCTTTAAGAGGATTAGGAATTACCTTTATCATTACAGGATTAATGGCAATTGGTTTTATGAGTTTTGGAGGAATGTTAACAGGCGGCGATGAACCTGTAACAGAAAAACCAAAAGTAGAAGCTAACATTGAAAAAAAGGAAGTAAAAAAAGCAGCTAAAGAGATTGTAGCTGAAAATACAAATGTAAAATTAGTAGAAGAATGATATTAGCAGCAGGTACAACAGGAACCATTTTTGCAACAGTAGCAGCTTTCTTATTAATAACACTTTTATTAGTGTCGTTATTATTGTTTGTAAAACAAAAATTATCTCCATCAGGTCCCGTAACAATTACTATAAATGGAGAAAAGAAAATAGTAGTGGGTTCTGGAAACACACTTTTAACTACACTAGGAAGCGAGAAAATATTTTTACCGTCAGCTTGTGGTGGTGGTGGATCTTGTGTACAGTGTGAATGCCATGTTTTAGAAGGTGGAGGAGAAGCATTGCCAACAGAAACACCTCATTTTACGAAAAAGGAGTTAAAAACAGGAATTCGTTTAGCATGTCAAGTGAAAGTAAAACAAGATATGAACATTACAATTCCGGAAGAAGTATTCGGAATTAAAAAATGGGATGCAGTGGTTGTAAGAAACTACAATGTAGCGTCATTTATTAAAGAATTTGTGGTAGAAATCCCTGCTGATATGGGATATAAAGCAGGTGGATATATTCAAATTGAAATTCCTCCTTGTGAAGTTAAGTTTGCTGATATGGATATTACAGCACATCCAGAAGAGCACGACACTCCAGATAAATTTAAAGCAGAATGGGATAAGTTTAAGCTGAGACCATTAGTAATGAAAAATACTGAAGTTGTTGAAAGAGCATATTCTATGGCTTCTTATCCAGCAGAAGGAAGAGAAATTATGTTAAATGTTCGTATTGCTACGCCACCCTTTGATAGAGCAAAAGGCGGATGGATGGATGTAAATCCTGGAGTAGCATCTTCTTATATTTTTAGTTTAAAGAAAGGGGATAAATGTACTATTTCTGGGCCTTATGGAGAATTCTTTATAAATGAGTCAGATTCAGAAATGTTATATGTAGGTGGTGGAGCAGGTATGGCGCCAATGCGTTCTCACTTGTATCATTTATTCAGAACATTAAAGACAGGTAGAAAAGTAACGTATTGGTATGGAGGGCGTTCTAAAGCAGAATTATTCTATATAGATCACTTTAGAGCATTAGAAAGAGATTTCCCAAACTTTAAATTCTTTATCGCATTATCTGATCCTTTAGAAACTGATAATTGGAAAGTTAAAACAGATATTAATGATGAAGCTGGAGACGGTTTTATGGGATTCATTCACAATTGTGTAATTGAAAACTATTTAAATCATCATGAGTCACCAGAAGATTTAGAATTGTATTTCTGTGGACCACCATTAATGAACAATGCTGTTCAGAAAATGGGTGAAGATTTTGGTTTAGCAGATGAGAATATTCGTTTTGATGACTTTGGTGGATAGCCTAGTACTGAATTTACTTCAGTAGCACGTAAAATAAATAATGTAAAAAACCGATTCAATTTTGAAGCGGTTTTTTTATTTTATGATGTATAGTCCGATAGAAAACGTATTATCCTAAAAAAGTTTCTAAATGATAGACAGGTTCCCCATCTTCTTGTTCAAATAGTTTCGAGTAGTCTAATATATAAGGAATTCCATCTAAATTACACAATAACTCAACAACGTTGCATAAGCCATCAAACAAAACTTCTTGTGAGGTTGGGTTTTTAGGTTTAGCGTTATAATGACATAAAGGAGTTTTAAATCCGCAAGAGTCTAAAAATACTTTCTCAATTTGCAGGATTTCTTGGGGCGAATACCCGTTAAATTTTCTTCCTAAATTTTGATGTACTTTACCAACATAATTCAATTGTAAAGAACCATGTTGATCTGATAAATGTTTCCAACTATCATGATTATCAAGAATATTACCAACAGCGCATGCTGTGCAATCTTCGGGATTTAATCTGTTAGCATGGTAGGCATTATATAACTTTATCAATGCAGCTTCTAGTCTTTTTGTTGTTTTCATCAGTAACCAATTTATCTTAAATAAAAGTACTGATTATTTATATCTATTGCAAATTCGTTTTAGAATCCTTTATATTTAGAATAATATTAAATAACACGCCTCTAGATATTTTTTTTTAAATGATTAAGTCGTATTTTTGAGAATTCAATTTCTAGAATGAAAAGGATTCAGAAAATATTAAAAAAGAACAGGTATATTAAAATTAAATTGAAGAAGATTGCCACAAATCATTTAGAATTAAAAGCTAAGATAAATGGTGTTAAAGGTCGATTTATTTTGGATACAGGAGCTTCTAACTCTTGTGTTGGTTTAGATAGGATAGCATATTTTAAGTTAGATGCCCAAGAAAGCGAAACCAAAGCTGCTGGAGCAGGAGCTATAGATATGGATACGCAGCAATCAGAAAACAATAAACTTAAAATTGGTAGTTGGAAAACAAATAAATGTCATTTAGTTTTGTTTAATTTATCTCACGTAAATACTGCTTTAACACAGCATAATGCAAACGAGGTTCATGGAATTATTGGAGCAGATATTTTACATAAAGGGAAAGCATTTATAGATTATCCTAACAATGTTCTTTATCTTAAAAAAAGGAAAAAGAAAAGAAATTAATATAAACAGAAAATATAAGAAAAATGAGTTTGCAAACACAGGTAATGGATAAAATGAAAGAAGCAATGAAAGCAAAAGATACCATTGCTTTACAAGCTTTGAGAGCTGTAAAATCTGCTTTTTTATTAGCCAAAACAGAAACTGGAGTTAAAGAAGAAATAACGGAAGAGCAAGAAATTAAAATTATTCAGAAGCAGGTAAAGCAAAGAAAAGATAGTGCAGCAATTTTTATAGAACAAGGCAGACAAGATCTAGCAGACCCTGAATTAATTGAAGTAGCTGTTTTAGAACAATTTTTACCAGAAGCATTATCCGAAGAAAAAATTGAGGAAATTGTTATTGCAACAATATCGAAATTGGGTGCTAAAGGAATGCAGGATATGGGTAAAGTTATGGGTGTTGTTTCTGCCGAATTAGCTGGTAAAGCAGACGGGAAAACCATTTCTACTTTAGTGAAGAAGAATTTGATGAGTTAAATTTTTAGTAAAATAATGGCTGTGTAGTTCAATTGGATAGAATATCAGATTTCGGCTCTGATGGTTGAAGGTTCGAGCCCTTTCACAGTCACAAATCATAAACCTCAAAACAGATATGTTTTGAGGTTTATTGATTTAATTAAACATTAAATTTGGTTTAAGTTTTTTGATAAGAAATCCTTATATAATTTTTTTCACATGATAAAAATCAGTTTTTAAAATGTATTTTTTGTTGAAATTTGTTATAGAAATTAAAAATTATTATCATGAAAAAAAGAACCCCTATTTCAAAAATAATGACAACAAATGTTGTCACTCTAAATATCGCAGACAGTTTAGAAACAGCAGAAAAACTATTTAAAGAATATAAAATACGCCATATTCCTGTTGTTAAAAACAAAGAAGTAATAGGCATGTTAAGTTATTCAGATCTTTTAAGAATTAGTTATTCTGATGTTTCTGAAGATGAACAAAACGTAGAGACTTTTATGTATGATATGTTTACAATTAAACAAGTTATGGCAAAAAACCTTTATATGGTTCCTCCTTATGCGTCGGTTAAAGATGTTGCAGAATTACTTTCTAAGAAAGAATTTCATGCTTTACCAGTTGTTGAGGATAATGAGTTGGTAGGTATTGTGACCACTACAGATTTAATCAACTTTTTAGTTGAGCAATTATAATTTTTTTAAAAATAAGTCAATTGGTTAGTTAGTTAGGTTAAAAGAGGTTTTTTAAAAGCCTCTTTTTTTTTGTTTAAATAACGTACTATTAATTTTAAGAAAAGGTCTAAAAGTTTTAAGTAGATGGGTTGAAGACCAATTCTTACCGTATTTTTTAGGAATATTCTGATGTTAATTCATCTACAATTAAACCATCTTCTAGAGTTTGAATAACACCTAAAGAAGCTCTTTCACCAGAAATCATTGCTGCATTTAAAGAGCCATTTAGTAAAATATCACCAGCTAAAAATATGGCTGATGTAAGTTTCGTTTCTGTACTCGAAATCTCATATTGAAGATTGTGTAGTTTAGGCAGCGCTTTTTTAATATGATATCGTTTTAGAAACTTTGTATTTGAAATGTTGCAATATGTTTTTAAATCGTCTGTTACTTTTTTAAGTAAGTTTTCTTCGGATAAATCATGTTCTTTAACAATTGTAACAGAAAGTAATTCTTGTTTTGCTTTTGCTGATGTTTCTATGGATGTATGATAAAAAATATTATTAATTAATGCTTTTTCATCCGCAATTAAACCGATAATAGGTTTTTGAATATTTCTATTTTTAGTTTCAAAATAAATGGTGTCACAACTTTTCCAG
>TARA_R110001592_G_scaffold358645_1_pt1 | contig 11547 bp, 5 predicted proteins | sample TARA_R110001592 | Tara Oceans TARA_R110001592 (sample SAMEA4398387) | marine metagenome | biome: Polar Biome; feature: [SRF] surface water layer (ENVO:00010504); material: water (ENVO:00002006), including particulate matter (ENVO:01000060) such as... | depth 5 m | reverse complement strand
AAAAGCTCTTATTGTAGAACCAACCAAACAGATTTATGTCTTATTAGACCAATCAGGAAGTATGGACCAATACGCTTATAAAGGTAGAAATCTATTAGAATTATTAGCTTCGTTTATACCCGAGTTAGGAAAAGAGTATGAAGGATTTTTATGGGTTTGTAGTGATTGTAATATGTTATACTATGACGCTGATGAAAGTTCAGTACCTAATAAATCTGTAAAATTAGAAGATGTAACCACTTCACTTATATATAGTGGAGGTGGTGGAACAAGTTTCGATGGAGCTTTTGCTAAACTTGGAAATATAGAAAGAACTAAAAAAAGACAAAATTCTGATTATGAAATGTCTTTAGTTTTCTTTAGTGATATGGAGATAGCTACATCTGAATTTGAAACATATTCCAAACTCGGTCCAACACATCAAATTTATGTCAGTTTAGAAACAAAAAAGGATGAGATACCTGATTTTATATATAAAGACCCTAATTTCAAAGTGGTTTTAATAGAGGCAGAAAAAGAAAAATAATAGACTATGAATAGAAATGAAGAAATATCAAGACTTATAAAATCTTTACCTAATGATTACTTTGCAAGTAAAGAAAGCATAGCTTTTTATAAAAGATATGACGCTTGTGATGATTTTCTATTGTCTAAAAAACTAATCAATAAGATTTGGGAGTGGTTTGAAGAAGAAATAAGTAATTACTCTATAATAGGTAACAGAGATATAGCAGGAAGTGTAAGTGTTCTACATACCAACTCAGGGGCTGGAAAAATGTTAGAAAGAGCTCCAAAAAACTCTACAATAACATCTTATAATTTAGATTATGTATGTAAAAGAATAAGTGAGTTTGTCTGTCAAGAAAGAGATGAAGAAGGTAATTTTTATTCAGAGATGAAAGATATATCTAACTTTTTTGCTATAAAAAATACAAACTCTTCAAGAAAATATACAATAGTGATAACACAACCTTCATCTAAAATGAAATATTACAAAGGTATTGATTGTGTAGATGGAATGGACAGCAAAGAACCATTAGATTATTATACGACAAGAGCACTACATTTTGTTGATGAAGATGGATATTTGGTTGTGGTTTTTGAACCATCACAAAAAGAAGAGATGAAAAGAATAGTTGGAGGTCTTGGGGTTGTAATAGAAAAAGAAATAGAAGTACCAGAAAAAAAATATACTTCTTATGAAGCTATGATTTTAAGAAAAAAATAATGAGAAATAATATGTGGTTTACAAATAATGATAGTGATAATATATGGTTTAATCAAAGTGGGAACTCTGTAAGTTTACAAACACAATCAGACACACCTACACCTACACCTTTATGGGAGTACGGAGGTCAAACCAGCTTAGGAGACACTATTGATGATTTTAGTAATGAAGGTTATATTAATGTATCACATCCTTTTGATGAAAGTGGTGTTCCTGACCATATGAGAATAAACGAAAATCAAGAACATTGTGATTTTGTAAATAACGAAATAGAGAACATTCACACAGAGATGAATTTTGCTAATAGTCAAGCAGAAATAGATGAATTATATAAGAAATTAGACATTTTACTTGATTTGTCTGATGAAGAGAATTGTAATTAAAAAATAAAATATTATGTATATAACACCAGGTTTTAAATTTGAGGAAAGTAAAAAAGAAAAATTAGGTTTTTTGTTGTCTTATCCGGTTGATAATGTACAAACAAAGTCAATAAATAGTTATCAAACAAGAACTAAAAACACAGCTAATCCGAAAGATGATGTTTTAGCTATTGAGAATACCACGCAGTATTTTAAAGATAGTACGGGTATAGTTTTAACTAATGGACCGAAAAACAAGTTTTGGTACTTGATGAATGACGGAAGTATTATTTTAGATTATTAAAATATGAAGTTACCAAAAAAATATGAGATAAAAGATTGGAAAAGCAAACAAGAGATAGTCCGAAATATAACTGATACTCTTTGTAGATTAAAACCATATCAATATCCAAACATTACATCTCAAATAGAAAATGATAATAGTAAAGTAGAATTAATAGATACGATAATTTTGAATTTATATAGCAGTATGGGTGTTTATGACATACAAGAGGCGATTAATTCAATAGAGGTCACATTGAACGATTAAAAAATGGCGAAATTTTTAGATTACATAAGAAAAAAGGTAGACAATCTTCAAGACACATTAAAAGATGAGGATATATTAAGAAAAGAGGACCTGTTAGAGGTAACAAGGTATGTATCCCGAAATACTGATAAAATATACGGAGGTTCAACTCCTTACTATAATACTCAATCAAAATTTGCTCCAGAAGGATTGATAAAAGGAACATTTGGTATATCACAAAGTTTTCTGCAAGCAGTAAAAGATGAAGCTGATAAACAATCCGTAGATGTAAAAACAGGTAAAGATGGTAGACTACCTTATTTTTTAAATAAAAACATTAAGAATATAGGTTCTACAAGTTCACCAAAATACGAAAAGGAAATTCAAAAAGTTTATGAAAAACTATATAGTAGTTCTGACTTTAAAGAAGTAACCGAAGCTTTTTGTAATCTTATCAATTATCAGGTATTGTCCACTTTTTCTTTATTGACAATGGATGATGATGCTTTTGAAAAGATAAATACTTCATTAAAGTTTAGTTCTTTACCTTATGGGAATATACCTACTATTAACTCTACATCTAATAATTTTTCAAGAGATGATAGAAGTTTAGAAATTCAAAATCTATGTACAAGATTATATCCAGTAAATCCTAACTTTACAGATATTGATGTAGATAGTAGTTATAAAATATTCAAAGCTGTTGTAAATAAAGATGAACAATACACATACCTACAATATCACGAAAAAATAAGTAAAGCGAGAGGTTATATTGATAACGAAACTTTAGGTTATGATTTGTTCCCTTCTGATGATAGTTGTAAGTATCTTTCTTTGGAAACCGAAACTGATAAAAGTTATTTTACAACAGCATACTACAATACATCACAAATAACAAAAGAAGCTACACAAATTAGTGTAAAGCCAATAACATCTTCAACATCTGCTTGTTCCAAAGATGATTTAAACTCTATACAATCACAGATTGATTTTGTATCAAAATTAAGTGAGAATACAGACTTTGAAAAAGTAAATCAGATAACAGGAAAAGAACTACTAAATCAAATGGAAGGTATTAGTAGATTGTCAAGAAATTTCATTGATGTAGCTAAAGGGATTAAAACCATTACAAGTAAATTGGTTTTTAACAAAAAGAAAGATGTTTTTGCAAATGTTAGATGTAATGATTTATATTTCGCTGTTTCTTGTGCTACCTATAATGATAGTCCGGAAGATGTTGTTGATGTATATTTTAGACAGACATCAGAAGGAAAAGGAGATATATTTATAGTAAATCAAAACAAAAAACAATTCGGTTATGTACAAACAATTTTAGAAACATCTTCTTCTAATTGTTCTACAACGACATATTTAGAGTTATTACAACCTACAATGTCAATTAGAGAAAAATATGAGTTGTTTACCGAACAAAATGTAAGACCTATTCTATTACAAGACGGAATGGTTCAATCAATAAAAGGTTTAGAAGATGCAGAGTTAAGACAAAGTTATCTTTTAACTATTGAAGATAAAAATATATTTTATGACCTATTTATTAGAAATGTAATGGCTTATGTATATAGTTATGCAAATCAAGTAGAAAAGAAGTCAGATGATGGAAAAACCAACAAGTTAGTTTGGGTAACCAACAAAAATGATGAATGGGGGAAAGGTGTTTATGAACCAAACAAAAGAGGTCAATATCAATGGAGTGACCCAAATTACTATTACATATATGATGTAAGAGAAACATTTTGGATGAGTAATCAAGATATGACAATAAAAGAAGTTTTAGCTTTTTTCATTTCTAAAGGTGGTAGTAGATATGACAACTCTTCTTATTATAGAAAGTTATGTTTTAGAATTTTAGGGGTTGATTATCAACTTTTTGCAGAGAAACTAATACCAACTTTGTTAAGTGAAGGTTTATTATGTATTGAGGATTTGGATTTTGATGAAACTACACAAGCTTTAAGAAGTGTAAAGTATGAGTATAAATACAATTACATAATAGGTAATGTTTACGCTAAATTGAAAAAGTTGAATGGTGTTTTATCTCAAAACATTTACTTGTTATATGGTCAAAATAAAGGAGCTGAAATAATAGATAGACAAGAAACTTTATTAGAAAATGCAAAACCTACTATGGTTACTTTTGGTAATAAAGAAAAAGCATTAAATCTTACTTTAAGTATTCATAATCCTATTTTGTTTAATGAAAGAAAAGGTTATGTTAGTAGATTAGGTGAAAATCTTAATATTTTTAATCAAGGTAAAACAGGAATATCTTCATCAGGAAATGATAAGTATAAAACAATAGAGATAGACCCAACAGAACAATCAACTTATTCTCAATATAGTCTTAAACCACCTTTTGGAAACAAGACAACAAAAAATCACTTATTCAAGTTTTTTGAATATATGAAGTTCGGTTCAGGAGGTAGTAAGATAGGAAAAACATATATAACAGAAAATTATATTGTTGATGGTTATATTTTCCCTTTAAGTTATGATGAATTTATTTCAAAATATTTACTAAAGTCATTTACAGGTAAAATCGAAGGGAGTGATGAAGAGGTTAAATTACCTTTATCTTTTATTACTACTTTACCACCAAAAAGTAAAGTTTTTACAAGAACAAATGTTATTAATGAAAAAAGTAAAATAGCGATTGGCAATAGTTTTTTAAGTAAAAAATCAAGAGTTAATTTACAAAAAGCAGGTTTTATATCAAAAGACGCAGAGAGTGTAATAAAAGAAACACAAGAACCGACAGGTACACTTGATGCAAATGGAGAAGAAATATTTAAAACAATTAAGGAGAAATACTTAATAATTAACGAACAAGAAGGTAAAAGAATTTTCGACACAATAGTTGCTAAATATAATAAGTTAGAAAGTGAAATAAAAAGTGAAGGTGATAGATTATTTACTTTGTTTTGTCAAACAAAACTTGAAGCTGATTATCGTAAGAAAATAGAGAAAGATTGGAACTCTACTTATAATAGTATGGCAGTTCCCAAAGATAACAATGGAGATACTTCTTATTCTAAATTCCCTATATTTTGTGAACATTCAAGATGGTTTGGAGAACTACCTAAACCTTTCTTGTTTGGATTAAGAGAGGCACAAGTAGAGGGTATGAAGTTTTCGGTAGCTAATAAAAACTCTGGACTTTTGGCTCACGAGGTAGGTTTTGGAAAAACAACTACATCAATAGCTATGATGTCGCATATGATACTAACAGGAGAGAGTCCAAGAACAATAGTATTCACTCCTAATGTAGTGTTTGAAAAATTCTATGATGAGATAACAGGTAGACAGGAAACAGGAGTTTTAGGTTTATTAGGTAATTGGGAAACACCTTTTCCTGTAATGAAGTTAGGAAACGCTTCATCAAATACTTTAATAGGAAAGATAAGTAAAGGTAAACAAGTTCCGTTTACAGGACTTAAAGATTATTCTGATGAAGAGATAAATATTATAGAAAAATGGAAAGACTTAACTAAAAAACCAACAAAAGCTGACGCTGGTAATAATTTTGTAAATCTTGCTAAAAACACTTTATCGGCGTTAAGAAGAGGACAACCTAAATTCTTTCCGAAAGAATATATAGAAAGTGATGAGAGTGGAAGAATAGATGAAAGAATTATAAGTTCAGACGCTAATTTATGGTTAAAAGAATTTTTAAGAGAAATTGAAATATATATACCAGAAGTAAAAAGTTCAAGTAATATAAATTCTGTTTATCAAGAAATGGTTGATGTAATAAAATCAGAAGTAGAAGGAATTGAGGAAACCATAGAGTTAGAGATAGACAAATACAAAAAAGGTGTAAGATATAATAAGTCATCAATAACAAATCCTGATGTACCTCCTTCGGTTAAGAGTTGGTGGGCTAAAAATAAAACAAGATTACAATTTGAAACTAACTTCACAAAAAAATTAAATCAAGATGACTACCCAAGACAAAATTGGGTTAGTGATATAGATGCAGCCTTAAAAGACGGTGTGATAAATGAACAATATGCAAATCAATTAAAATATAACCAAAAACAAGGTATTGAATGGGAGGGTGTTCTTTCTTCACAAGGATGGTCAAAGATAACAGATTTAGAAAAAGTACTTTCTAACAGGTTTTATTCAGTAAAAGAAAAGACAGGACAAATTATTAGATTGTTAAATACGATACAGAAAATATTAGTAGATAATCTTGGTAAGTATAAAGAACAATACAAGACAAAAAATCAAATAATTCTTTGTAATCACGGAGCTATCAGTAGATTTAGAGTGAGTGATGCAGCGAGAAACGAAGCTAAGAAGTTTGTAAGTAATGTAGATGATGTAGAATATGTTCAAAATAACATAAATAAACAATATGACAATTTAGCTCTTAAACCTTTGTCTTTAACAAAACTAAATGTAACCGGTGTTGTTGTAGATGAAATTCACAATTTCAACAATTTAATTAGTAAACCAAGAACACAAATACTCGGTTTAGTAGCAAAGAGTAGTGGAGGTGGAGCTGCTGGAGGTGATTATCATTTACTACCAACAGCTGCTTCAAATGCTATGTTAACTAAATCTCCACAAGGAGATAGTATAAACATAAAAACAGGTAGAGAGATACAAGATAAAACTATATACAATTCGACAAATGACAAAATAACAGAGAGTTCTTACAAGATAAAATTCAACTCAACAGGTAAAGGAAGTTTAAAGACAGGTCCGACTAATCTGTTAGCTATTGTGATGGAGATTAAGAATAACTCCAAGTTAAGAGGTGTACAAGAGAACAACACAATAATGATGTCAGCTACACCTTTTACAGATAATGTGTTTCAAATGTTTACCGTTTTCGGTTTCACAAATAGAGAAATGTTAGTACAATCTAATATGGACAAGGTATTTGATTTCTTTATCACATTTGTAAAAGAAGAGTGGAGATTTAATATAACACATCAAAATCAGTTTGGTTTATTTGCTGAAATACAAGGTTATTATAACACATACGCTATGTCTAACTTTATAACCAACTTTGCAAACTTTAAAGTTTCAGATAAAATAATTGAAGAGAGTAGACCATTAAAATATCTAATACCACAAGAGAAAAAAGGAGGAGCTAATTCAGCTTCTGTTCAATATTCTGATTTGTTAGAAGATGTAGAGAGTTATATTGAGTTATCAGATGTTCAAAAAGAAATAATAAGTAAGTTAGCAGAGTTTGTTGAAGGCAAATCAAATAGTGCGTTTACAATTTGTCCTAATTATGGAGATGCTGTAAAAACAAGTGATGAGGGAGAGTTGACTTTTGCTAATGAAGATGTAGAGTTAAAATTTAAAGAAGTACAAAAACTATTAAGAAGAGCAAAAAAAGAAAGTGATGATATAGAAGTACAAGATGAGTTATTAGGAGAAGCTAAAGACATTATTGATGAGTTAAGAGATGAGTACCCTAAAGACAAAAGAATAACTTTTGAACAAGATAAGATTTACACTTTACTATATGATGATGTAGCTGAAAGAGATAATACTGCATTTATTACAAGTGAAGATGACATATCATTTTTAGCTTTAGATGAAGAAGATAAGGTTTCAGCGAGAGCAATTATCGGTCAAGCAAAAGGTCAAGCTTGTGTAATATCTCCATATTTACTTCCTTGTGATGCAGAGGGGTTGTTAGAAAATGATTTACTAAAAGACTTTCCTTTAAGTATGAGTGATATGTCATTATCAGCGAAAAACTTTGTTGAACAAAGTCCTAAAATTAAGTACGCTGTAGAATGTGCTTTAAATTCTATAAAATACGACGCTAACAATACAGATAATCTGTCTAACATAGGAGGACAAATTATTTATTTAGATAGAGGTAAAAACTTTAGATACGGAGGAGGTACATACAACGCTTATAATCTAATAAAACAATATATTACTGATAGAGAGTTTTCTTATTATGACACTACATCTAAAAAGTCGTATGTTTTAAAGGGAGATGAGATAGCTATTATAACAGGAGGGATGTCGGGAAAAGTCAAAGTTTTAGACAAACAAGGTAATCCTACAGGAAAGTCAATAGGTAGAAGAGAATATATAAGAGATGAGTTCAATAACGGGAATGTTAAAATTCTTCTTGGTTCTTCTGCTATTAAAGAAGGTATAGATTTAAACAGAAGGGCACACACACTTTATATATTAGATAGTGATTTTTCACCATCAAACGCGATGCAGTTAGAAGGTAGAATATGGAGACAGAAAAACGCTTGGAAGTATGTTAGGATTGTTTATGTTCTTGGAAGAGATAGTATAGACGCTTTTGTTTATTCTAAACTACAACAGAAAATAGGAGAGATTAAAAAAATGTTAGAAAGTGGTGTTTATGAATTGAACAAAACACAATTTACTATAAACGCTAAAGACAGAATAAGAAAAATAATTTCAGATGTAAACCAATTAGCTGAATTAGAATGGCAGGATGAAACAGATGAACTAAACGAAAAGTTAGGTGTTAACGAGATAGAGAAATCTAAACTTATAAATATAAAGAAAGAGTATGTTAAAGTAAAAGAAGCTTTTGATATATATGTTTTATTTATAAATAGATTATACTCTCTTTTAGAGGATGACGCTATTGAAAGAATTGCTAAAGAGTATAAACTTGACCAAGATATACTAAACGAACATAGACATAGATTGAAAGGTGCCAAAGAGGGTGAGATATGGAGAAGAGATAACCCTTTTGTTTCAATGACACTAAAAGACGCGAAAGAAAAAGTTAGAATTGAGGTAGAAAATGGTGATATAGATACAGGAATACCATTCATTAGTTTGAATAGTAATTCAGAAATGGATATAGTGAATACAGCTTATGAAAAGGTTTTCTCTTTTGTAAAAAGCAGAAAGAACGAGTTGAGTAATATAATTGGACTTAACCCTATGGATAGAGAGAATTTATTTAAGTCATCTGATTTATCACAAGGAGCTAAATTAGCTAAAGAGTTGTTTTCAATAAAAAAATGGGTTGCATATGAAGAGTTAGAAAGATATATAAATCTGTTTTCAAAAGGAAGTAATAATGAAAGTGTTATGTCTGATTATTTCTATTTAGTTATAAATAATACTGATGAAGATAAAGAATATGATTATGAAAATATTGACATACTTATAACTCAAAAAAATAACGAAGTAAATAACATTCAAAATCTTTTAGATAATGAGAGAGATTTTAAAGAGAAAACCAAAGTAAAAATTAAGAAAGAACAGGAGATAACTAAAAAGAAAGTAGGAGCTGATTTAGATGAACAAATATTAAAGTTTCAAAAATCAATGAAGTTATTAGAATGGAGAAAAACGAATTAATATGAAGAAATTTTTAGAAACATTTTCACCGAATGTATCGGTTTGGAACCTAACAAAAGTATTTCCTGAATACGCTTCAGTTTTTGACAAGATTGAAGATTTAGATGAACAGGTAAAAAAAGGTGTATCCAGACAAGTAGAAATAGAGTTTTATGATTTAATGGAAAGTCTTGATGGATTCCTGCTTAAAGAAGAAAACATAAATAAATATAATAGTGTATTTCCACAAAGACAATTAGACAAAGACCTGTTAGAAGAAGATAATTTATATACAGAAGAGGAAGCGAAAGAAATTCTTGAAAGTGAGATAACAGACTTAATGAAAGAAGTAGATGAGAAAATAATATCAGCTCAAACACAATCAGACATAAACAATGTCAAAAAGAAAAAAGATAATATAGTTCAAGAAAGAATAACTAAAGATATGTTAAGTCCCGACCAACAATATGTTGGTTTGAGTTTAACACAAGACAAGATAAGAAAAACAGATTTAGAAAAAGGGTTAGATATATTTCAAAGAGGTGTTAAATTCAAAACTCTTACTTACACAAACAAAAACTTTATTATGTTTGATTTGGGTGGTAAAAAAAGAATAATAGTACAAACACCTGAATATACTGATGATTATGCTGAATTAGATAGAGCGAGAGATGAGATGATGCTCACTTACATATTAGCAGAAAATCAAGAAGAATTAGAAAAGGTTTGGACAATAATGCAACACGCTTTTGACTTTGATGATGATAGTGTATCAAAAATAGATGATGACTTTTTATATAACAATCCTGTTATTTATGGAAGTTATCAGGACTTTTTATATGAAAATGTTAGTCTGTATAGACAAAAAGATGATGGTTTAATTTTAAGACAAAATAGTTATAGAGAGTATTTTGATTTATATGTTCCTTTAGAACAGATTTTAGCCTTGACATTTTGCAAACAAATATTTCAAAGAGATGGAAATTTTGACATACAACAAAATAGAAGTGATATTTATGAAGCGATAAAAACAAGTTCTTTCAAAGTTGAAGGTATAGGAGTTATAAATACAAGTGTAAATGTTCTTGACAAGTTAGAGGAGAAGGGTTTAGTAGAAAACACATACAAACCAACCCCTAAAGGAGAGGGTATAGTGTTTTTAAATTCATTAGGATATAGAACAATTCAATATAAGTTTAGACCTTTTATGTATTATATGGTTAATTTGGTAGAAGCTTTACAAAAGAGTAAAAATGTTATAGTTTCTAATTACAACGGACATTCTTTATATCATAACAAACAAAGAATTAAAGACATAGACTTCGGGTTAGTATTAACTAATAATCAACTTACAGAATATGACTTAAAAAAAGTAAAAAAAGAAGAACTTTTTCCACAATCCTGGCAGGCAAATCAAAACTTTAAAGAGTATTCTGAATATATACCTTTTGCAGGTGACGGAGGATTAACAATTAAGAGTAGAGATAACACAAAAGAAAACACTATAAACTTTCAAGACTATAAAAAGTTTGATTTATACTTCGCTAATGTTGATAACCCTTATATGGTATGGGGTTTAAATTCTTCACATTACAATTTTGTGAAAAATATGTATAGTGATAGAAAAATAAAAGTGATGGGTAGAATGTTGATGCAAGGAACAACAGAGAAAAATTTATTCTTTCATATGATAGATGAAAATGATAATCTATTGGCTATATTGAGACCTTTAGGCAGTAAACAAAGAACAGAAATTGTACAGGTTGATAAAGCAGGTTTAAGAGTAGATACAAAACAACAGGAATTTAAGTTTACACAAGATTGGAAAGATTTGAGCTCTAAAAACTATCCAGCCCCTGTATGGGATTATCAAAAAATACTACAAGATATAAGTGAAGATAATGGTAATTTTGTTAAAGATGGAATATTTATTTCTGAAGCTAATGTAGAGGGAAGTTTGTTTGATAATAAAGATAATGTTATTGTTCAAGGAGGTGATTGGGAAGAGGAATTTGCGGACGCTGCCTCTTTTGAAAGAGCTCAAGCTCAGATTGAAGTTGAAGAGGAGGCTCGTGAAAATTTAGATTTAGAAA
>TARA_R110001592_G_scaffold8305_10_pt1 | contig 11551 bp, 9 predicted proteins | sample TARA_R110001592 | Tara Oceans TARA_R110001592 (sample SAMEA4398387) | marine metagenome | biome: Polar Biome; feature: [SRF] surface water layer (ENVO:00010504); material: water (ENVO:00002006), including particulate matter (ENVO:01000060) such as... | depth 5 m | reverse complement strand
CTTGGTATTTTTGGGAGGTTTAATATGGCTCTATCAGCAGAACGATCAATTGAAATTAGATCTAGAAGTAGTTTCCAGGGAAAACGACGCTATGGAACTGCAGATTGCCGATTCCAAAAATTCTTTGGCAAAAACTGAAGATTTATTGAATACCATTCGTGATAAGAATATAACGGTAGTAGCACTGGGAGGACAGACCGTCTCCCCTACCTCCTACGCAAAGGCTTATTGGAATAAGGGTGAAAAGAAGGTGTATATAGATGCGCAAGGCCTACCCGATCCTCCAAATGGATTTGTTTACCAAGTATGGTCCCTGAAATTAAATCCGTTGACACCAACCAGCATGGGGCTGTTGGAGGACTTTGTTGATGATGACAATAAGGTGTTTGCCTTGGCCAACCCCAACGAGTCGGAGGCATTCGGTATTACATTGGAACCAGCAGGCGGTAGTGAATCTCCCAATTTGGAACAGCTCTATGCTTTGGGAGTGGCCACATCTTAGTACTGGATGATTACCTAATGCAATAATACGTATAAAGGGTTTGTGGTGGAATTGTTCATTATAGACCCTTTCTTTTGTAAAAATACTTTTTATTCAGCTCTAACTTTTTAAAACGGATGTTTTAGGCAACAAATGAACTAATAATCTACTTATTTGAATGAATTTAGCAATTGACTTTTCAGAAAAGAGCCTAAACTTGATGTAATACTTTAATCATTAAAATTAAACATTATGGCAAAGACACTTTACAGCAGATTAGGCGAAATAAATGGGATTACAAAACTAGTGGATGAGGTGGTTGATCTACACATGGGCAATCCAACCGTTAGTCCGCGGTTTGTACCGTATATGGACCAACCGGACCGACTCAAGCTTATAAAGCATCATACGGTCCACTTCTTTTGTGCGGGTTCCGGTGGGCCTCAGCAATATGCAGGAAGGGATATGGTTACAACACATAAGGGAATGAATATTTCAGAACAAGAGTATTTGGCAGTTGTGGATGATATTATGGAAGCCATGGATAATAATAATCATGGGGATGAGGAAAAAAAAGATGTTCTGGCAATTCTCTATTCCCTTAAGGAAGGTGTAATTCGCTTATAGTTGATATTGTAGCCATGGAATATGGTAGATAAATGCACAAGAATTGATCCTTAATTTTTAAAAATGGCCTCAAATTAATTGGGGCCTTTATGTTATATGTCCTCGGGAGAATATAGTCTTTAATCTAGCCACCTGAGTCCAAATTGTATGGGGGAAGATTTCAAAAAAAGCAAAAACCTATGAAATTTTACTAATAATTATTCCTACAAATTAATAGACCTTTGTCTAGTTTAACACCCCAATATCTAATAATATGAACCTATCCAATTGCACTAAAGGGATACTCGGCTGCATTATTACGTTATTCTTCTGTTCCTTGTCCGCCCAAGAATCCAAGGTTTCCGACTATAGTAAGTCCAGTGTCGACCAAAACAGCAAAAGAGCTGACAAGTATCAACAACTTCTAAAACTGGGTTATAAGGAAAACGAAATATTCGAGGACCTTGGCAACGCCAACTTTTTGGTCGAAAATTATGAGGAAGCCATATTTTGGTATAAAAAGTTAATTGATGCAAACAGCAGTTCTAAGGCCAAGGCAAGTTATTATGAACGATATCTTTTCGCACTAAAAAAAATTAGATCTACAGTGGTGGAAAGTACTTCCGAGGATAAGGATTGGCTGGCTCAAATTAAAGGGGACTATCAAATAAACCGCTCCATAGAGAAAAATAGCGATCATCGTGAAAAAGTAAGTAAATACAGGGATTTCAACTTTCAACAACCTCAAGAAACGGTGGTATCCAGGGAACTGACTCTGGAAGATCTGGGTTTGGACAGTGAGATGGTAGCTGACATTGAGGACAAGGAAAAGTCTAAATTTGCCTACAATGCGCCAATTGCAATCACCGAAGATGGTCGTACAGCCTATTTTAGTAAGGCCGTATATTCAAAACCTTTGTACGGGGTATTTTCAAAAAAGGAATTGGTACACAGAATATTCAAGGCCAATAAAGTAAACGGGGAATGGCAGAACATAAAAGAAGTTGCATTGGCGCCCAAGCATTATTCGGCCATCCATCCTACCGTTTCACCGGACGGAAAAAGATTGTTCTTTGCCTCCAATATGCCCGGTACGTTTGGGAAATATGATATCTATGTAGCAGACATTCAAAACGACGGTTCTTTTAGTATAGCAAAAAATTTAGGTGAAAAAGTGAACACTGACGATAACGATCTTTATCCAAAAATAATAGGAGGCTCTTCCTTGGTCTTTGCTTCGGAAGGTAGAAAAGGTTTAGGTGGACTGGACGTGTTCATGGTTCAGGTAGATCATAGGAAAGTGGGGACTTCCGTTAACCTTGGAGCAGACATCAATAGTGTTGAAGATGACTTTTCAATTTTACTAACAGGTAAAAACGGAATGGGGTATGTAATGTCCAACAGAGGCGAAAGTAAAAGTCATCCTCAAAGGGTAGCATTCACTTATTCCAAAGAGAAAAGGGACAGGATATTGGAGAAAAAGCAATTCAATATATTGGAAAGTATTGATGACAAGGCGCAAATACATTACTCAAATACCGTTTTTGAAGAGTAGAACTATCATTAATTATTGTGTAACTGATACAATGTACAGAAGTAAAACTATGATAAATTCATAGTAAGAATTTACCTACATATTTATAATTTGGTCCTCTATATTTTTTTGGACCATTTCAGCAAAATTTTTCTAAAGCCCCGACCAGGTTTGCGGTCAACTTAAGATGAATGATCCAAGTTAAGCGAGAGACACGCACTATATGATTATAAGAAACAAATTATAATCGGAATAACATAAATTTTTCCCCTTGGATGAACTGCAGAGGTGCCATTTTTAAGAAGGTATTGCTCCTAATATTATTTTGCATTGTACTCTGCAATGATGCTTTATTTTGTCAAGAAACCAATTCCGATTTCAATTCCTCTACCTCCTACCACAACCAATTGGTCTACAATAGGTTTTTAATTCATCCTGCTTTTTCATTGGTTAGGGAAAACAAATCCTATGTAAATATTCTACATCAAAATCAATACGCCACTTTTAACGATAATAATCAAAACTATTTTCTGGGATTTGGCAACAAACTGAATGATAATACCGCCATGGGTATAGGTATCTATACCAATCGGGCCGGTGTTATGCAGGAATTTGGGATAAACGCCAACTATGCCACTTCAGTACAATTAGGTCGAAATAGTGATTTAAGTTTCGGAACCAATATCACCTATCTTAATGCAGGAATAGATAAAAACAGGATAATAGCTTCAGAAAACGACCCGGAAATATTGGATGCCAGAAAAGAGACCAGGTTGGCCCTTCAGCCCGGTGCGGTACTATCTATAGGTCAGGTCGATTTTGGTCTATATGCCCAAGACCTTGTCAGTTATAATCAAACGACCAATAGTGTTATCACCAATTTTAGCGACAAAACCCTTAAAGCTTCCCTCCAATATACGCACGAGCTCGACGCTAGGAGAGGCTTGTTTACTAATGGTAGAATTATGCCCTTGTTACAGGTCCATAGGGATGAGGAGGAGAATTTTTCTATAGCAGGATCAGTTTTATTGGACTTGCCGGATTATGGTTGGCTGCAGTCAACTTTTGATGATAGGTATGGTTTGTCTGTGGGGCTTGGATTTAATCTTGGTAAAAAGATGACCCTTGGATACGTATTTGAAAAGAATTTTTTAAAATACGGTGCCAGCCTGGGTTGGAACCATGAGCTATCCTTAGCCTACACATTTAAAAATGACTTTGGCGATACTAGGAAACCAATAGTAAATTCCACCTATAGAAAACCCACCACTACCAAGAAGAGAAAGTCGGACCCCATAGTAAAGAACTACGAAAAAGAGATTAAAAAACTGAAGGCTGAAATACAGCGAAGGGATCATGACATAAAATTAAGTGATCAACAATATTCGGAAGTAATTGATGACTACACTGATAAGGAGGGCTCAGGGAATGATATGTTGAGATTAGCTTCTAGTAATGACGGCAGTAGCAATAGCAATTGCGAATGCCAAAGTTCATTGGCCTACCAGAATCACTTACTCTTAAAGGAGCTGCTTAGAAGTAGGTACGCCAAAAATGACGACTCCAAAGATCATATAATAAACCTCACTGTAAATACTGGCGATGCCGATAAATCTGGAAAAAATGATGGATGCCAAAATACCCTTGCTAACGAAAATCGTTTAATATTGGATGGACTAATACTAAGACAGGACTCTTTGGAATCTGCGAACAAGAGGGAGATTGAAAAAAGGTTCGATATGTTGGTTAGGATACTGAAAGACGAAATAAAACAGAGCATGCAAACCGACCTTCAAAAATTAAATACTGAGCAATATGAAACTGCTGTTGCCGATGTGCAGGAAAAAACCATATACCGCATTAATAATGCGGAGAATAAAGAATACAACAAATTACCAATAGAGAATAAAGATTACGCCAAATTACCAATTAGGATGGAGCAGCAATCGGGGATTGCCGGTGTAAAAACAGGCTACTATTTGATTGCCAACGTTTATAAAAATAAAGAAAACGTGGATTCCTTTATAAGTGACTTAAAACACAAGGGGATTAGTGCCAAGCAATTTTTTAATAAGGAAAATGGTCTGTATTATGTGTATTTAGCAGATTACAATAAGAAAAACGATGCTGAAATGGCTTATACCACAGACTTGGATGGCAAATATCTAAATGAAAAATGGATTATGAAGGTCAATAATAACGCTGCAACCGCCGAAAATTTATATGAAGACGGGGATGAGTTAATTGACCGCTTTGAATAACTCAAATTAGTATTTGTAGGACTGTATGTCTATTATGTTTAATAGTATATGAAAAAGTATAAATTTATTTGGCCTCCAATTTTAATAATATATCCTTTTAGGTTGGACCTGAGTTACTTACAATTACAATTTTAATAATTCAATGAAATGGTTTAATTTTTATGAATAATTCATAATAGTCCTTACAATATTATTTTGTAGGAAAATACATCGTTTTTTTATGGAGGTTCAAGATTTTATCTCTATATTTAAATTTTATTAACATAATTTTAAGTTTTAAAAACAAGAATTGGAAGATAGAGCATGGCGTTTAAGATATACCTACGGTCTTAAGATGAAGTTTAGCCAAGTGTTCCTTATTTTTCATTAGAATAGTGAAGCAGAAATAGATTAAATAATATTTAAATCCCAAATCACCAAAGTATGAAAACCTACCCTTACCGATTCAAAAAGCGACAGAACTATATCTGCATAATAGCAGAAAAAACAGTTCATAGCCAATTCTAGAACAGTAGTTCTTAATTTGTATCAAGTGGTGCTCTATTCTTATGGCAATACTTGATTTTTATTGCAAAAAAAGAAGTCTCCCCAAATCCCAAAACTTATGAAACTTAACGTACTTAAAATTATTGTTATAGACAATGACCCATCGTTCCACGAAACCTACAAATATTATTTCGAAACTTATGAGGAATATTCACTTGTAGGCATATATGCTTCGGTTAAGGAAGCGCTTTTGGATTACGATAATGTTCTACCCGATATTATTGCTTCTGAAGTTTCTATGCCGGATGGCTGTGGTATTGAAGGTATTGGACTTTTTCGTAAAAAAGACCCTGAAGTTAAAATTATCATGATCAGTGGCCAAAGTGATTTTGGCATCGTAAAAAAAGCCTTCAAAAATATGGCAAATGGTTATGTTTCCAAGCCTGTCGGCATAAAGAGTTTGTACCACGCCCTGAATGCGATAAAGTACGAAGGCGCTACCATAAGCAACGATATAGCCAAGAAAATAATAGCTATGTTTCAACGAAAAGCTTATGCTTCTTTTTCTGAAAGGGAAAATCAGATTATTGATTATTTATGTCAGGGAGCTACTTATAAGACCATTGCGGATAATTTATTTGTAACTCCGAGTACCGTAAACTTTCATATACAGAATATATATCTAAAATTAAATGTAAACTCTAAATCGGAGGCCTTGTCCAAATTGAGGGAAATGGAATATTCTGCCCATTTAGTTTAAATAAAAAGATATTGTGTATGATAAAATAACTACTCTAAATTTTATTGCTTAAACCAGAATTTCAAAAGCAGAAGGCCTATTAAAATGCCATAATATAACAACCCCGTCTTATTGCCGGGGTTTCTGCTTTAATATGTGTACAATGGTACAGAATTTACTTCTGCTTTAGCTGTAAAATCAAGTAGATCAATATGCAGTTTGCGGTAAATAAAAAAGGTGCCTTGAAGCACCTTTATATTCTTAAATAAAATTATTTGTTACGAATTCATTGCTGAAATAATAAATTCCTTGAATTCCTTTGAAATAGGAATAAGTGTATTGTTAATTAAAATATCCTTGGAGTTAATGGCATCAATATGGTCCACATTAACAATATAGGATTTATGAGCCCTGTAAAATTTCTGTTGCGGTAGTTTCTCCAAATAATCCTTGAGAGGGGATCGAACCAAAAACTTTTTGTCTACTGTATTAACCTCTAGATACACATTATCCGCTTTGATAAACTGTATATCCCCAAATTGGATTCGATAATACAGATGTTGTTTTTTAACGAAAATGGAATCCTTCAAAACCTTGTTGGACATTAGCCTATCATCTTCCTCTTCCTGACTTTCAGATGCCCCATTGTTCTTTACGGAAGTAAAGTTGGACAGGGCAATTTCAATGGAGGTGTATAAATCCTGTTGCTCAAATGGCTTGACCAAATAGCCGTTGGGCTTTACGGTCTTGGCATTTTCAACAGTGGCCCGATCGCTATTGGATGTTACAAAGATAAAGGGGATGTTGTAGTTTTCCCTAATGTGCTTGCCCAAATCAATTCCGGTTTTATCGGAGGCCAAGATAATATCAATCAACACAAGGTCAACTTCCTTGTTCTTCAAGACTTCAACTGCCTGCTCGTAAACAATAACATTGTCTACGATTTCGTATCCAATCTCTTCCAACATAGATTGCATGTCATCTGCAATTATCACGTTGTCCTCTACAATAAGAATTCTAATCGGTTGTTCCAAGGTGTATTTATTTGATTGGTTATTATCTCAAAATTACGAAAAATTATTAAAACTAAAATAAAACAGAATCGACAATAAAAAAGTGCTCAAAGCCAATTTTTTCAATTCGGGATCCAGCAGTACCGTATTCCTAATTTTCCACATTTTATTTAGATGTATAAATATAGGTACAAATGCTACTAAATGAATAGCATTTTTCCAATTCTGGTAATGCATGAAGGTAAAGGCCAGCATGCCTATAAAACTAATTATGATTAGGAAAACATGGTATATTTTACCGTTTTTAATGCCCATCTTCACTATCAGGGTATTTTTATTGGAAGTCTTATCGGACTCATAGTCCCTTAAGTTGTTAAGATTCAATACCCCCGTACTCAAAAGGCCTATAGCTACAGCAGGAAAAATAGCCATCGTATATAGTGTTTTGGTATAAAGAAACATGGAACCCATTACTCCCAGCAGGCCAAAAAAAAGAAAAACGAACAAATCTCCCAGGCCCTTATATCCATAGGCCGATTTTCCAACGGTGTATTTAATGGCTGCCCAAATGCTCAGAATTCCAAGTGCTCCGAAAATTAGGGTGAAAAGAAGGTTCTTGGTACCAAAGGAGAGATATAATAGGGCAACTGTTAAAAAGACACATATTACAATTGAAATTACAATCCCACTTTTAAGTTCGTACCTGGTTAATTGGCCACTTTGGAGAGCGCGCATAGGTCCTACCCTATTTTCATTATCGGTGCCTTTAACACCATCGCCATAATCATTGGCGAAATTTGAAGTAATCTGGAATGCGACAGTGGTTAATAGTGCAAATACAAAAATATCCCAACGAAATTGGCCGTACATGCTTCCCAGTGCTGTACCTATAATTATTCCGGACAACGAAAGAGGAAGTGTCCTCAAACGGGCCGCACTAATCCAAGCTTTAATTTTTGGCAATTTAATATGGGTCTTCTATTTCTAAACGCTTTCCTTCTTTGTACGAAGCAACGAATGCATCCTCAAAACCCATTTTCACCAATTGGAACCTAAAAGATCTGGCTTCTTCCAAGGTTTCAAAATTTCCCAGAGAGTAAGAATAAAAGGGATTGGTTTTTACGAATATTGTATTGTTCAGAGATTCTGAAGCAAGAGTTATGTTGTTGTCTACAAAGGACTTAACCTGGACGGAATAAATCTTTTCTTTATCCAAAAACTTTTTAGCCAAATAAAACTCCTTCACGAGACTTAGTTCCTCGTTCTGTTCCTTAAGATTATCTATTCTGGCCTTTATCACCTCCAGACTATCTATGGACACCAAGAGGTTATTGCTCATGTTATTTCTGTTCTCATAATTGGAAGACCTGATAAATCCTGCATTGTACGAGAAAATGGCCAGAGTGCCAATTAAAAAAAGCACGGTTATACTGCCAAATAGATTTCGCTGTATCTTACTGCGCTTTAATTCCTTGTTCTTGTATTTTATTTGATCCAATAGACGCTCATTTATGATTTGAGCCTTGTCTATGTCTTTATGCAATTCTAATAAATCACTTTCCTCTATGAATGGCATAGTCTAAATTGTTTAGGGGATGAGTTCTAAAATTAGTGAAAATAAATCGACTATTTATGTTTTTAAACTTGGTTGTTGTAAAAGTAATGGTTTTTGTTGCAAAACGACAAATAATTAAAAGTAAAATCCTTAAATAATTGGACACCACTAATTTAATGTCCGTTATTTAAAGCTGGTAAATTATAGCAACTTGATGCTATCTGGCTTAATTTCTATTTTACGTTCCTTGTACAGAGCCCCTATTCCCTTTTTAAAAGTCTTCTTGCTCATCTGCATAATTCTTTTAATATCCTCTGGGTCCGATTTATCGTGTAAATTTAGAATTCCACCATTGGCAACAAGTTTTTCATAAATTAAGTTTGCCGCAGGCTCTAAACTTTTGTATCCTATAGGTTGTAAGCTAACATCTATTTTGTTATCTGGCCTTATATTTTTTATATACCCTTTTAGTTTGTCCCCAACGGCCACTTTTTTTAAAATTTCGTTGGAGTAAACCAATCCTTTGTGCTTATGGTTTATAATTACCTCCCAGCCTAAATCGGTCAGTCTGGTAACCACAAGATCTACCTCGTCCAGGGCTTGCACTGTTAATTCATCATTGGACAAAAATTTATCCAGCTTGTTGGAAGCTACCAGTCTATCTGTTTTTTCATCCAAATAGCAATATACAACGTACCATTGACCTTCTTGCATTTTGTTGCGCTGTTCCCTAAAAGGAACCAACAAATGCTTTTCCAGTCCCCAGTCCATAAACGCACCGTATTCATTTACTTCTGCAACTTGGAGCAACTGAAACTGATCTACAGTCACAAAAGGCACCAATGTAGTAGCTACAATTCGCTCTTCATGATCCAGATAGCAAAATACATCCAAGTGGTCTCCGATCTCAAATTCCTCGGGTACATACTTATTGGGCAATAGTACATCATTACCTTCGTCATCTCCCAAAAAGAGACCAACTGTTGTGTCCCTAAGTATTTCTAAGTTATTATATTGTCCAAGTGCTATCATTTGGCAAAAATACGTTTAAAAAGAATCTCAATAAAAAAAAGCCGCTCTTTTTAAAGGCGGCTCATGTATATATTGTAGGTACTATTATTTATAGACGGATTCCTTTTTAAAGTGTTTCGCCAACATATAATAAACTACGGCCCTGTGCTTGCTCTTTACGGAACTGCCGTATTTGTCTGTTACGCTTTTAATAGCATCCATTAATTGTGGGCTATCTTTTAATCCCAGTTTTTTAATAAGGAAGTTATTTTTAACCGTTTGCAATTCTTTGTCATCCGACCCTGAAACTTTAGACGCATCCATGTTGTATATGGAAGGCCCTAATCCTATGGTAACTTTCGTCAATAAATCCATATTTGGAGTTTCACCAAATTTGTCCTTGATGTCTGCTGCATATTTTTCGATTAATTCATCTCTTTTGCTCATAATAGTATATATTCTTAATGATTAGATTAATATCTTTCTAAGATATGAAATCAAAATAACTAAGCAAAATATTGTTATTTAATAATCTAGGCGTTTTTATTTCAAGAATTTTGGGTTTTTCGGATGCTTTATAGAAATTCCCCAAGGCTTCAATTAAGTCGATTTTGTTGGAAACGGACTCAAATTCAAAGTTGTACATTTCAGCTATGGATTGGATATTAAGATTATGGGTTGTCTCAAAGAAGGTATTGAAATTGTCGGTTTCCTCTTTGCCAGGTAAAATTCTAAAAATGCCGCCGCCACCATTATTGATAACGATTATCCTAAAATTAGGTTTAATGTAATTGTTCCATAGACCATTGCTGTCATAGATAAAGCTTAAATCGCCCGTAATCAGCAATGTTGGACTGGGTTCATAAATCGAAGCCCCTATGGCCGTTGAAGTACTGCCATCTATACCACTGGTGCCTCTATTGCAGAAAACACGGATAGAGGGCTCCAAATCGAATAATTGGGCATATCTAACAGTAGAACTGTTGGACAGTTGTAGTTGATAATTACTTGGAATACTTTCCAAAGTCTTATGGAATACCCACATGTCAGAAAATGGTATTTCCAGTAAGTACTGTTGTCTTCTTAACTTGTAATGATCCTTCCTTTTTGTCCAATAGTCATAATAGTTACTTTCTTGGGACGAAGGGTTTGCCAAAAGGTTTTTAAATAATTCGTTGGGAGTCGTTTTAAAATGTTTTGTTAGACTAAAAAAGGTGTTGTATGCTTTTTTGGGATTTACATGCCAATGCATTAAAGGGGTATAATCCCTTAAAAAAGCCTTTATTTTTTTCGAAACAATAAGCCCCCCAAATGTTAGGACAATTTCCGGGCGTAGCATTTTGAACAATTCTTCCTTGTTGGCGGATTTCTCAATAGGAGCTATTATACTGTCTATATTGGGGAAAAAGTTGGGATGAAATAAATTGGAAGTACATTCCGTCAAAACCACAACCGTTGGATCTTTGGCAAGAATTTCCAAATACATTTTTTCAACCGCGTTAGGCGGATTTACCCCGACCAACACCATTTTTCGGGAAGCATTTTGCCAGCTATGAATATAGTCCTGCCATTCGTCTAGACAATTTTCCCCTTGCTTCTTCAATAACTCAATCTGTGGCAAAAGTGGGGATTCCTCCACTGTTTCGTACAAAGGCTCTTCGAACGGAATATTTATATGTACGGGAGTATTATTGGCAATGGCAATATTAAGTGCCTTGTTAAGTGCTTTGTCATTGTACTCTTGAACCAGAATTTGGGATTGGTCAATATTTTCTTCCACTAATTGATCTGGGTCATATTTTCGGATTTTATGGGTTGCATGACAAACATCCTGTTTTAGGTTTGCTGAGTGACCAATATGCTTC
>TARA_R110001592_G_scaffold58639_12_pt1 | contig 11555 bp, 9 predicted proteins | sample TARA_R110001592 | Tara Oceans TARA_R110001592 (sample SAMEA4398387) | marine metagenome | biome: Polar Biome; feature: [SRF] surface water layer (ENVO:00010504); material: water (ENVO:00002006), including particulate matter (ENVO:01000060) such as... | depth 5 m | reverse complement strand
TCGTCTGCGCTCGTCCAGTCTGTTTGATATTTCATTGCTTGGTGTTTCGCCATGTCGGCGACCTACTTTTTCTTACCAGAATAATAAAGTAGGCAAAAAGACTGGCTTCCAAATCGTTATTTTAATCTGAATAAATCACAGTCTTCTTAACGCACTGCTCACACTCGAACATGCATGTTTCGAAATGAGCTAGCAACGGCAGAGGGCACGCAGAGCTTAGCCCGCTCATATAACTATGCTGTCGCATAAATCGCTCCCAGCCTTAGCTTGCTAAAGTCAGTGATTAATTCAGAAAAACTCAATGGGAGGGTTGCTGTAGCCAAGTTAAGTGTCGTTTTCGTTAAGTAATTGATATATTTAATTTAATGAATGGCTGTCCAATAGCTTATTCAATAGTTTATTTGTTGTGCAGGATGAACTATGATTTTTATTTTATCGTATTGGCACATTTTTTTAATGAACTGTTTTTGTTAGAGATTGTCATATATGCCTTGAGTAGATGCTCTATTAATTAAACTCTAAATATTAATAATCTTCATTTTTCGATTAGTTAAAATGTTATTTTGTAAAAAAAAATTAATGGTTAATTTAAAATAATTAAATGACTCAACAAAAAATAAGGCAAAAAAATGAATAAAACAACTAAAACGTTAGCTGGTTCCCTGTTATTAGCGACTGTATATAACCCTGTATTAGCAGCACCTGAAGGAAATACATCGGCATCAGGTATTAAAGTGGGTGTCGCTTTTGATCAAGGTTTTGGTATTACTGCGCAATTTGATAATAAGATTAATGCATTTATAGGCAACGATGGCCTGTCAATGGATTACATCTTAAAAAAAGGGGCATTTAGTTCTGATGTACCGATTAATTGGTATGTTGGTATTGGTGGTGCAATAAATTGGGATGATCATAACAATGATAATTCTTATTCTGTACGTGTTCCTTTAGGTGCTTCAATACCTTTTGCAAAAAGTTGGGATGTTTATGGGCAAGTAGCTCCCGACTTTGCATTAAAAGATAGACATGATAACAACGATAATGATTATGAATTTGGTATCGATCTCGCTTTAGGTGTTCGTTACGGTTTTTAACTACTTTTGATATTTATCTCTATCAAGATTTATTGCTACGTAGATCTTGATGTAGATGTAGATCTTGGGAGGGGAGGGAAGATTTTTCCTTTTCCCTATAATCATCAACTAGTAAAAAATTAAACCAAAACTCAATGTGGCTGTGACTTCGCCACTATTGAGCTTTCCCAAGCAATGAATTCATTTTAGCGCGATCTTGGGGGCATATTTTGCCTTTAGCCTCTAAGTATCAATCAGCTAACAATTAAACCAAAACTCAACGTGGCTAGGACATTTCCACCGTTGATCTTTCACAAGTAATGGATTTATTTTGGTAAAACCAAATGGGATGTTTGGGTTAGTTGAGGCTAGTGTATGGATACACGTCCAAAACGGATCGTTTAAAATGAATTGATTGGATTAGTCAGTGACTCGAATCCAGTCTCTTTGGGTTCTTTGTAGGTATAGGTTCTCTGCTGGCAGAGAGAAAGTTGAGTCGCCGACAGGGCGAAAACACTGCTAATACTAACCGAACTGCTTATATGAGCGCAGACGAATTGATTTTCAAGCAATAGCTGAACTAGCACGGCATTTATACATTATCTTGCTAAAATCAATGCTTAACATTGCGGCTAGCCTTAATACAGCACAATTAATTAACCTAAATTTAATGGAGTAACTATTTAATACTTTCATTAATACACTTATTTGATTGCAGTGGACTGTTAATGAAACGGGTAACTGAGCCTATTGCCAAAGGATGGGTTTATTCTTTAGCTAAGCCTTAGCTAGACCTTTAGCTCTGCTTTTAACTTTTTTAATTCTTCTTTTAAGCAAGCCTTTAACTAAAGTTATAGTCAGGTCATTTAATTAACATAAATTTTGTAATTTAAAACTGTAGACCTATATAGATTAGTTCCCATTTATAGAGGGGAGACTAGTGGGGTGCCGTTATAGAAAGTGCGAAGTGAGTGTATTTATTTAAAAAGGGCGAAAAGTTTACTCAATATGCTTCAGGTGAACTATTTTTGGGGCCCACTCGAAACAATGAAAGCTTACTTTTTGCATGTCAACTTATTCAATATTTTCAACATAAGTTAGTTTAGTTTCAGGTTATATATTGATGGCTATCATGCTTAGGTCAATAGCGCTGTAAAAGCAATAAGTGATTATTGGAAATAATTTAACGCAAAATTTAAATCTGCACATAATGTAAAAGTGAAAAAAGTCATCCTGTTGTAGCGTTCTTTATCCAAGTTGAGGTTATTTAATCATGTTATTTAGGTAACGTTATTCATTTTTTGTGATGTAATGAATCTTTTATTAAAGTAATGAATAAAGGGTCTATCTTTAAAATAATTAAGCAAAAAATGATTTAAATTAAGGGACTAAAAGTGTTTTTTTATATTCAGGTTGTTATAGAGACAAATGTTGATTCTGTTTTTAATGCATTTATGGCGTTTATTTTTAGATAAAACATCCTAGCAGACCGAATTAATATTTTTAAAATTTCATTTGGTGAAATAAATACTGCTTATTTACGGTAAATTCGAGTAATAAACTCAAATGTTATTTTATTTTTAGGCTAAAAAAGACCGAAAAACAGGCTTTTATCTTATATTTTCAATTTAAGTTTCATTAGTTTTTGAGATCTATGTCCCATTATTATTCTTTTATTTACCTAAATTTGTGACTTTTCGTCATCTAACTGCGTTTCCTATTTCCGCCTTGAGTTTTGTATGGTAATTTTATTTTGCACTTAAAGCACTGTGATGGTTTAAAAACAAAGATTACACAGATTTAAGTATTTAAGGACTCAATTATTATTAATTAATTTTATCAATAGCCACAAGGTGATGGAAAATGAAAAAAACAATTTTAGCGACAATGCTTACTTCTTTATTCGCAGCAACTACTGCACACAGTGCAATGATGCATGACGCTGACGGCATCAGTGTTGAAATGTACGGTGAAGTTGAAATTCAATACGTAAATGATAAAGAGAAAGATGAAGATGCAATCATTGATATCGATGAAGCTAACTTCGGTGTGCAAGCTGGTTACATGATTAACGATGACGTAACAGCGATTGGTGTTGTCTCTTTTGATGCTGCTTCTACTGTAAGTGATGATGATGCCAATCGAAATGCTGTACTTGACGATGCTTATGTTGGTTTTGTTTCTCAAAAGTACGGTATATTAACTGTTGGTCAACAAGTTACAATATTTGATGACGCTGGTATCGGTTCTGATAAAGAGTTTGGTTTAGCAAGCTTCTACGAGCAAAACGTTACGGGTAAACAAGTTATTAAATACACTATCGATAAAGGTAATGTATACGGTGGCATCGCATATTTATTAGACAACGGTGAAAGCGATGATGGTCTAAGTGCGATCGACGGTAAAATTGGTGTGCGTTTTGACGGTGTTGATTTAACAGCATTCTATGGCCGTGGTGAGTTAGAAAGTGGCGGTGATGTTGACAACTTAAACTTAGAAGCACGTTACACATTCTCTGATATTACACTTGCTGCTGCTTATGCTTCTTCAAGCTCTGATGATGATAATAGTGATGCTGATAATTTTGGTCTAGCTGCAACTTACCAACTTGATAAAACTTCATTTTCTGCTGGTTGGTCTATCACTGATGCCGATGATGCTGATGATAAAGTCAATGCTTACTTTGTAAATGCTGTTTACGCATTCAGCACTAACGTAACTTCTTACGTTGAGATTGGTGGTGATGATGAAGATAATACTGAATTAGGTTATGTTGCTGGTATGGCAGTAAGTTTCTAAGCTAACTTTATTACAAATCAGGTTATTTTTACCCAATAAGGTAAAACTAAATATTTGATAACATAATAGATTAAGAATTTGCTTATTCATTTTAAATGAATAAGCATTTTTTTTATTTGAATCCAAGTGCTTTTAAAGGAATAAAGCATTAGGTTTTCGCTTGTTAGCTAATATTACATACATATAAAGTTAGTTGTTCCAGTATGACTAATTTCACAAGCCATTTTTGCCTAGCACCCACATCAAATACTTCTTTTTCAATGCTCAAAATCTCTTGCTGAAGAAAAACGATAAGCAACTATTCAGCTGACCGTCTTTCGACCTATTCAAGTTATGCATTTATGTTCTGAATATTAAGTAATATGAACTTCACTAAATAGTTGCAAAATTATTTACTTAAAATAAGGGTATACAGCATTAAACTTTTATAAAAAAGGTAATCATTGATATAAACTTTCTTGATTACTCACAAAGCTCTGCCATATAAAGAATTTCCTGATTACCCATAAAGCTCAGCCATACTTAAATAACGTTGTGGCATAGGTGGTGTGCGCAAGGCTACATACATAAAGCGAGGTAGCATGTCTTCAAGTTTAAAGCGACGGTTGAACCTATAACAATATTCAGCTAAGTACCTTGGTAAATGCTTTGCTTTAATTGAGTGATAAGTGCCAGTAATTGAGTTTTTTACATTACCAATCATGGTATTAACCCAAATAAACTGTTCTTTAGTAACGCTTTCGGGACCACTACCTGTTACGGTACTGAAATGTTCACACTTTGCTTCGGTAACTGCACTGAAACATGCTAGGCCATCTGACACCACAACACTCCCTTCTGCTAAATGCTTCTTAGCCCATGTGCAACCTCTGATAAGCGAAAGCCTTTAACTACATTGAAGCTCATATAAATTGGATGGCCTTTCTCATTAGTAGACACGGCTGCAATAAAAGGTGTTTTATTTTCTGAACCTCTATCTCGTTTGCCGCCATGTAACTCACCACCATAATAAACATCATCAATTTGAATAATATCTGATAACTGACGTTTATCATTTCGCTCTTTCATAACCTGCATGATCTTTTGCTTCATACGCCAAGCTGCATTATACGAGACACCAACTTGCCGTTTAAGGGATAAGGTTGAGATACCAATTTTCGATTGAGTTATCAAGTGAACACTTAAAAACCAAATTGTTAACGGCAGTTTCGAGTTTTCAAATATAGTGTTAGTCGTTACAGAGGTTTGATGATGACAATGATTGTATTGATATAGTTTTCTTGATGTTAATGCACAGTGACTTGTTGATGAACAAGCAGGACAAACAAATCCACTTGGCCATTTCCACTTAAAAAGAGCATTTATACACTGAGTTTCCGTACCATAATTATTGAATAAATCAGGTAAACTGTATCCATGCTGGTGTTGAACTTTATTTTTGCTCATGACTACACTCCTTCTTTGAGGATGTTTTGAATATAGTTTACTTCTTATCTAATAGTGGCTGAGTAATGTGGGTAATCAGGAAGAATTTTAAAGTGATTTAATTTCAGGTGACTAAATACACGATATTAAGGCACCTCAATGTTGTGTATTTAATTTCAGCTGATTAAATACACAACATTGAGGTGCCTTAATAAGTTTGGTGGTTTTGAGCGTAATCCTCGAATTAAAAATTGTAATAGAAAAATAATTTACCGTATTCATTGAGCTTATTGCTAATAGGGCTACGCTATAGCGGCTGAGCTTTATACGTAATCAGGTAAACTTTTGACCTGCATACGATTGTTTTTTCTATGTAACTATTCGAACACATATTTAATGGTTTGCTATAATTAAACTGTTGGTTTGAAAATAAGTGACGCACCATTGATACAGTGAAGAATTTTTTTGTTTATATAAAGTATATGGCCCAAATGACTACCACAACGTCGGCAATGTGACTCCATTACTGTATTTTTTTTAGGCCCACCACGACTGTAATGTGTGAAGAAATCTATCCCCATGAGTACCGCATCACGTTTACTGTGTTCGAAGAAAACCCATCCTTTATCTAAAACAGTTTTATATTTTGATTCATAAAGAGTTAATTCACAGCCTTTACAGTGATATAAACCCTCTCGTTTTTCTTTCCAAAGAGGGCTACTTTTTGCTTCTTCTGTTTCACCTTCACGAAGGATGGTGAATTCAGTCTCAGTCAGGCGTTCCTTCCATTCTGCAACTGTATAATTAACTTCATATGTATAATTATCAGTCATACCGACTTGGTCACTAGTCGTTTTAGTTGGGGGCTCTGCTGCAATCGCTTTAGTTGCTATTTGGCTGACAGCCACAACTACTGAGCTAGCTAGGAACTTTCGTCTCGAAATATTCATTTTCATAATGGTTCTCCATTTTAAACTTTGTTGTTTTTTCATAAATCAAATCTAGAAAATAAATGATTTGCAAAAAGCTTAGCCGAAATTCAATTGCTCACCTACAATTTTAATGCTTTTTTGTACTATAGCATCTTATTTTTCTGAGGCCTGTTTAAGAATAAGGGCCAGTACTAGATTTTATATGTATGTATTTTGGCTATTAAGGTAACGTAAGTAGCATTTTTCTTTGTAATCGTATTGCCACATTTATAAAAAATAATCTTGATGAGATCTTGTTCAATATTTTTTCTACTTAATAATTAACTAATTTTTATCATAAAATCAATTTTTTATGTTCAGTTTTTTTGTAAAAGTCAGATTGCTTCACCGTAACGCTTACCTTGAATTGTTTGATTATTCTTTGTCTTTGTAATTTTTTCGTATATTTGATTTACATTTAAAAAATACTAAAGGCTGCTCTATTAAAGACCGTTGAGTATAGTTATAAATTTCATATTTTTACATGTACCACTCTTATTTTGAAAGTAGCAGTTAACCAGGTCATTCTACTCTTCTGTATCCCTCTATTCTTTTAAAGCGATAAACATTACCCACAACACTTTTTAATGATCAAAACTAAGTCTGCGATTTATATTTCCTTGTATTATTTCTTTCATATTCTTTATTAGTTTATTAAGTGTTATTGATGGCTATTAATCATCTGTAACTTGTATCGTTATTAATATAATGAGGTTACTTTTTTATAATGAGATCAGAGAAGGATATTTTATATTCGATACTGATAGTCTTTGTTTTTATACATTTTATTATCGTCATATTTAGGGTGAGGTTTTGTTATGGGTTTAGTTGAAAAAGTATTGATGGCGCCTAAGGGGCCTTCTTTTTCTAAGTTAATTCAAGGGTACTGGCGTTTAGGTGCTTGGGAGATGACAGCGCAACAGCGTTTAACTTTTTTAAAGCAGCATGTAGAAATGGGGATTTCTACGGTTGATAATGCCGCTATTTACGGTGATAGCGAGGTATTGTTTGGTGACGCATTACGATTAGCACCAGAGATGAGAGAGCAAATTCAAATCGTATCTAAATTTGGCATCAATGGTATTGCAACTGCTCCGGGTGAGCATCGTGTTTCACATTATGACAGCAGTAAAGCTGCCATTATTCGTTCAACGGAAAACTCCTTACAACGTTTAGGTGTTGAACAATTAGATGCTTTATTGGTACATCGTCCTGATTTTTTGATGGATGCGGATCAAGTAGCTGAAGCTTTTAGTGAATTAAAAGCCAGTGGGAAAGTAAAACACTTTGGTGTTTCGAACTTTACCTCCTCACAGTTTGAATTATTACAATCTCGTTTAAACGAGCCTTTAATCACTAACCAAGTTGAAATAAATCCAATTAATTTTGATGTGATTGAAAATGGTGTTTTAGATCAACAACAGCAACACCGAGTAAGTCCGATGGCTTGGTCTTGTTTAGCGGGTGGCGCTATTTTTAACGACCAAACACCACAGGCTCAACGTTTACGAGATTGTTTAGAGGTGTTAGCTCAAGAGCTGGGGGCGACTTCCATTACGCAGGTTATTTTTGCTTGGGTACTAAAGCATCCCGCTAACCCAGTTGCTTTGATTGGTTCGGGCAAAATAGAGCGAGTAAAGGATGCAGTCGGTGCGTTAGCGCTGGAAATGAATACCGAGCAATGGTATCGAGTGTGGGTTGCCTCAAAAGGTTTTTCAGTGCCGTAAGTTACTGCGTCGCTTATAACTTGATAGCGATGTCAGTGCTTAACTGCATAACTTAAAAGTACATTAGTTTGCGATCAACGAGTTTAAAACCAGTGCTTAGCACTGGTTTTTTATTAAAAGTATCTTAAATTAGCTCAATGACTAGTTTTGCTGCAAAGGTTAATAAAATAATGCCCATGATTCTATCAAACCAATAACCATGATTTAAAAACTTTTGACGCACACGTTGTTGCGAAAATAAAAATGAAACTAAACAAAACCAAGCCGCAGTGGATACGATGATCCAAAGTCCATAGACAGACTGCACGATTAAAGGTGTGCTGGCACTGACGATGGTGGTGAAAATAGCTAAGAAAAAAAGTGTTGCTTTAGGGTTTAATACATTGGTCATAAAACCAATCATAAATGCCTTTTTTTGATGCTTTTGGTCATTATCCACGGCAATAGCAGAAGATTGTTGTGGCCCCGCTTTACTACGCAATAAATTAATACCTAAATAAGTAATGTAGGCCGCGCCTAATACTTTAGCTGTGACCATCAAATAAGCCGATTGAGAAATTAATAGACCAACGCCTAACAAGGTATATAAAACATGGATAGAAATGCCTGCTCCTATGCCTAAGCTGGTTATTATTGCGGTTTTACGGCCAAAGCTAATGCTTTGTCTAAGCACGATAGCAAAGTCTGGGCCAGGGCTCATAACAGCAAGAAGGTGGATGATGGTTAACATAATAAATTCTTGAAAGTAGGGCATATTTTACTCTTAAATCTAATTGGTTAGAAGACGATGAATCGATTATGATAACGTGTCTTTAATTATTTTCATAAGGTTAAATAATGACTTCTTTGACACAATTCCCAGTTCCTTTATTAGGTTTTGCTGCCTTTAGCGGTACGGGTAAAACAACCCTTATAGAGCAACTTATTCCTTTGTTAATTGCACAAGGGTTACGTGTCGCTTTGGTGAAACATAGCCATCATGACATCGACATGGATAAACCTGGAAAGGATAGCTATCGTTTGCGTAAAGCAGGGGCTTCACAGGTTGTTTTGGCAGGTACACACCGCTCTATTTGTTTTCATGAACATGAGCAAGCCCATGATAGTCAGTTAAGCGAACAGCTCGCTTTATTAAATACAAAAAGCTTAGATTTAGTGCTGGTGGAAGGGTATCGAGATCAAGCTTTTCCTAAAATAGAATTACACCGAAGTGTGCTGCAAAAACCGTTTCTATACCCAACTGATACAAACATTATTGGATTGGTTTGTGACCAAGCTGTAAATGCGGGGGAGTTACCACTCTTTGAATTTACGCAATTACAAAATATTGTCACATTTATTTTAAATCAGGTGATTGCAGTGAAGAGCATTAAAGCGGTTGAAAATAAGTAAGTTGCTTCTTTGCCGTGCTCTTTCTCATCAACATTATATTAACCAATAAGCAGCTTGTGCATTACCGTCTAAATTATTGTGTAAATTATCGTGTAAATTGTTGGGTACATTGGGTGTACATCCGTAGATTGGCTTTGATAAGTAGGCTCTAATTGGATAGCCGCTGAGCAAAGGCCTCTATTAAACGTTGTTGACTGTTTTCTATAGGTAATTGTTGGCGTGATTTTCCGAGTAAATAGTTTTCTTTGAAAGTTGAAAATAACAACGCTAATAGATGTGCATTGTCTGTCTCACCTAGGCTATCTAATACTAAGCTGGCCACTTCAGCGGTTGCTAGTTGACACTCTTTAGTGGCTTTACGTACTAAATATTGTGATAGTTTTTCCGGGGAAAAAGATAAAACTGGAAAAGCGTCTAAGTACGGACTTTTACGGAACATCTTTTTAGCTTGTGCCCACGTGCCATCTAACAAAATAAATAAAGGCCGTTTACCCTCATCTAAACCAGATATAACAGGGGAGGATATTAATGCTCTATCCGCCAACGCATATTCAGCAGGAAATATCACCATCGGTTGCCATTGTGGATCCGCTAATAATGCTAGCATTTGTGCATTAGGTTTAGTGCGAGACCATATATAAGCTTGTGTATCGGGAATCAGGTCTGCAATTAAACGGCCCGTATTACTAGGTTTTAATATCTCATCATCGTACATCAACAATAAAAATCCACTGTCACTCGTTACTGCTTGTTTAATTGAGCAAATACACAGATAAGGTAACAACATACAATATTTGCAGCGTGTAATATTTCCGCCTCGTGCTAAGAATGGTCGTGTACTTTGACTTAATCGATAGTCATATAATTTGTGGACAGCATGGATTCGCATAATTGACTCTTTAGTTGAGAGGAGAGGATTATACGCAAATAAATGAAAGGAAGAAAAACAAGCTGAAGTTTTGTTACAAAAAATAGAGTTATTGTGAGAGTGTAATAAAAAGGGTCAAACTATAGGTGTAGATCCTTTAAATAGATTAAAAATTAACCTTGGTACGATGGTAAATCTATTTTTCAAAAGAGCCTAAAAACTTGTGCTCACAATCGCTTTGCTTTGCTTTATTTTCGGAATATTTGTTTGAAATGTGGCATTGTAGGGTTCTTTTAACAAGCTTCTAATGGTTAATAGGTTAATAGCGTTTAATTGTATTCCATGGCATGGTGTAATATTGCTGTAATAAGCCTATTTATTTTTGTCCCTTTCCCTTTAAAAGGAGCTTGGTTATGATTATTCCAAATGATTTTGTTAATTATAAAACCACCCCCTTATTCACTAAAAGTAATATCCCTAAACTATTTTTGTTTGAGCACAATACAAAAGCAGGAGTGTTTGGCAAAATATGTGTATCCTCTGGCAGTTTAAAGTTCTACGGGTTTAGTGAGCGACGTGGTGCTATCGAAAAAGAGGTGGTCATCAATGTGGGTGAGTTTGCAATTTCACCTCCTGAGTATTGGCATAAAGTTGAGTTTTTAACTGATGATACTGAGTTTAAAGTTCACTTTTACGCACAAAAAGACGCTGATATCGTTCAACAAAATTTATCAGAAAGAAACGAATAATCTTATTCTTTACCCTTAATAAATGAGTATTTAATGGCTGAAAAAAAACGTATATATATCGCTTATACTGGCGGCACTATTGGTATGAAACCTTCAAAAAATGGTTTTGTGCCTGTGGCGGGTTATTTATCTGAAACGATTAAAAATATGCCTGAATTTTATCATCAGGATATGCCTGAATTCGAGATCCATGAATATGAACCTTTGATAGATTCTGCTGATATTTCCCCACAGGCATGGCAAGTATTAGCAGCAGATATCCAGCAGAAATATCATGATTTTGATGGTTTCATCATTTTACATGGTACTGATACTATGTCTTATACGGCATCCGCTTTATCATTTATTTTTGAAAGCTTAAGTAAACCTGTGATCATTACGGGTTCACAAATACCGCTTTCGCAATTACGTTCAGATGCACGAGCGAATCTATTAAACTCACTGTATATTGCAGCTCACCATCCTATTAATGAAGTTTGTGTGTTTTTTAATAATCAGCTCTTCCGAGGTAACCGAACCACTAAACAACATGCTGATGGTTTTAGTGCTTT
>TARA_R110001592_G_scaffold118997_1_pt1 | contig 11556 bp, 9 predicted proteins | sample TARA_R110001592 | Tara Oceans TARA_R110001592 (sample SAMEA4398387) | marine metagenome | biome: Polar Biome; feature: [SRF] surface water layer (ENVO:00010504); material: water (ENVO:00002006), including particulate matter (ENVO:01000060) such as... | depth 5 m | reverse complement strand
TGTCGCCCGCGCACAGCAGCCATCGAGCAACCTTGGCCCAATTGCAGGCTGATAACACGACTGGAATACTCATCAGAACCGCTGATCGCATAGAACCGTTCAACCATGTAACGGTGTGCTATCCCATGAAACCCGTAACGTCGAATTGGATGCGGCTCTGTCGACCACGTTCGCGGCAAGGCGTACGTGCTTACATAATCGGGCAGTGTATGGAAATATGCTGTATCGAACACCGCCACCATGGGTAAGGTTTTAAACTTAGCGCGGCACACATTCAGTACCATTAACGCCGGTGGGTTATGTAAGGGCGCGAGCATACTTAGTCCTTCGAGCTCTTTGAGCACCGCATCTGTGATACTGATGGGGGCGTCATAACGATCTCCACCGTGAACAATCCGGTGGCCGACCAGCATGATGCTTTTAAGCAGTCCCTGGTGGTCGAGTTGCGCCAGAATAGCGTGTGCAGCGTCGGCGTGATTGTGCGTGGCAAAGCGCCGTTGCCCATGTTCGTTGCCGTCAGTCCAATCCATCTTCGCTGCCAGCCCAAATTCAGTAACGGCACCGCGATGAATCTCAGTCATCTCATCCTCAGCGTCAAAAATCCCGAACTTAAGCGAGGAACTACCACTATTGAAAACCAGTACTTGCACCGCAGTCAGCTCAGCAGAAAAATAACAACGACAGCAGAGAACAAATTTCTAAGCATGGGTTCGTATGCTTCCTTTTTAACTCAGTATAGTTTACTACACAGCAACATCCCGCCTGATGACGGCAGAATTACAGTTTCGTAACTTTTCGTCTTCTACCCTTCTCGTTTCGCAGAGCTTATCGCGCCATCACTAGTGATGGCGCGATCAACATCTGGATCACCAAATATCTACTACCATGGTTCACTCCAAATCCCGGGGTAAAAAACTCCATGAACTGGCGTATATCCACACTCAGTGCCTGTGTATTATCCCTGACTCACCTGGTTCATGCTCCATACCTTCTCCATCGTGCAGGCTAGCACAGCCTGACAGGCCCGCTAACAGTAAGCTCAGAAAGGCCACAAACAAATCCCGCTTGATTCTAATTGTCATTTTCATACTTTTCCATTTTCATTTTTGCAGTCCGAGCGGATCAGGATATTGGTGATCAAGACCACGGTGAGTCACTTGCCAGTGATCGTTTTGCCGAATTTCAGCTTCTTCGGGGCATTCTCAATATCGAACGCTTCGGCTATAGGCCTATTGTCTCATAATGCGCGTAGTGGACTGCCACACAGCTTCTGACACGCCCTGCAGCTTATCTTTATGCCCACGGCATATTGCTCTTGCAAACCTGGTGGAACAAATATGCAAATCAATACTCCAGCCGCTCTGTCACTCTAAATTCCCACTTAACCGTTGCACGACTTTGGATCAGCAGCAAGCTCAATTTGAGCTACATATCGAGCCAAGTCTTTTATTGCCAGTTCTCTGGTTGCGAATGGACCAACATTTCGACCTCCCCTCGTCAGATAATACCAAACATCATTCACGCGAAAAGTTCGATCCGCGTGAAAGTGTGCCTTCATCTGGTCATCCGCTTCCCTATCCATGCATTTTCTCCCGGTATATTCCGTAAATGAAGAGACAAATAGTCAACTTTTTCCCAGGCATTCAGCTAGATGGGGCCCTCCAATCTGCTTGCCAAATATGCGAATTACCGCGTTGATTTCGTCTTCGACCACTAAATATTGCACAGTCGCGTCGCCCCGTTCCTCGGCACTACACGTTCTAGGGGTAAGTGTAGACAGGGCTCTCCGACAATAAGGTGACCCTGAGATTAATATATTGTCATCTTTGGGTCATGCTAGCGACACGTCCGAACCGCTAGAGTGTTAAAGCCTCAATGACCTCATCTTGAGATACCTGTCCATGACCCACTGGCTACCTGAACAAGCAGAACCTTTGAGTCGCCATCGCTTTGTACAAGGAGCGGCAGTTGGCGGTTTTCTAGCTGCTACGCGGCTTTGGCAAAAGGCGGGTAATAAAGGCAACACCCAATTTACCAACAAGGAACATTCATATGAACACCAAAATACTTCCTCGCGTCACTGCGATCTCATCACTGGTATTCGCCCTGTCAGTTCAGGCCCATGACCCCAAGGAACATATGAAAGATGCTGACGCGCCAGATTGCGCGACCATGAAAAATATGGATCAAAATAAAATGGATATAAATGATCCTGTCACACAGGCCATGATGCAGAAATGCCTGAAGGGGATGCACGGCATGAAGGGGATGCCCGATAATGATGAAACGGTCCATGATACAGGCCATGAAGATGGCGAAAGCGAGGGGCACACCAATGACGATGGATCTACCGATAACCATCATTGATAGCGCCGAGACAAGCTAGATAATGCGATTCCGCCCAAGGTAAAATTGCGAGGGTATGTTGTGGTAGAAAATAAAGTTCTGTCCTGCGGTAAATGCCTACTGATTACTGCCAGCATAGTCATCTTAGGCGGCCTGGCCTTTCTTTATTCAGGGCTCTACCCGATGGGAGCCGATGTTCCGCATAACTCCCTGACATACTGGGTGCTGGAAACTCTGCGCGAGCGCTCAATCGCACAGGCGGCTAGCGATATCGAGGTCCCCAGGGATCTGGACTCATCCGACCGTCTGCTCAAAGGTGGTGCCGACTACAATGATATGTGCGCCGGTTGCCACCTGAAACCCGGTAATACGCAAAGCGATTTTACATTGGGGCTATATCCCTCTCCGCCCAATCTGTCGCTGGACGGAAACGATCATGGCCATGGCAATCACGATAAGAGTAATTATGCTCTGCAACGCCAATTCTGGATAATCAAACATGGCATCAAAGCCTCAGGCATGCCCGCCTGGGGGCCCGGACATGACGATGAACGAATCTGGAATATGGTAGCCTTTCTCAAGCATCTACCCGAGCTTTCGTCTGACGAATACCAGATAGTCTCCGCACGCGACGAAATTTCGGAGGAGCATGGACACTGACTTGGCGCCAAATTCAAATACCCTGATACACTATAAATTCTTCATTCATACCGCTATGGATCGCCCCTATTTCTATTCACTCCATAACAAACAGACATTGCCCGGAGACAGACTTGCAGCTACTAAAATTCCTTTTGAAGCCCACGCTAGTGAGCCTAGCCTTGCTACCCGCGATCGCCACAGCCCATTCGGCAAGCAACCCGGTCGAAGATATCCATAAATACGATCGAACAATTGCCGAACGACAGAAAAATTTTGATCAATCTCAATCTGAGTCTGAGTCTGAGTCTGAGTCTGAAAAAATGCAGAATCTACGAGATCAGCTCAACACGGTAGAAAATAAAATTTTGGCGATAAGAAACCTGATGGCAAACGATTATCCCCATATCAAGGATGATATGAGTAAGTACAAGTTCGACTACATGGAAAGCGTTGACAATATATTGGTACAGCTCAAGAAAACGCTAACGCAGGCCGATAAATTGCTCAATCCGTAAGAAAGCCATTTCCTGAAGTGGATAAATTGCTAAGGGGAAGGAGGGAGCGGTGTCCGAACCGAGTAAAATACCGGTCATCATCCCGGATCGGCAGGACCATTGACTAAAAGTTTGGTTGGATCACTTAAAGATACCTGCTTTTTCCATGATGATGTTCTGCCGATAAATTACATGCCGCAATAGCACAACCAATAACCGATATTGTGAATTACGAATACTGTCAGGATCATCGAAAATCCTAATCTCTTCCCGACTCTCCGTTAGTTCCGGGCACTCAACCCCATCGCCATATGCAGCCTCAGCCATCTCCGATGCCAAACGAGCGCTTTCTTCCATAATTTTGGCATGCTCCTGCATGCTGGATCGAAGTTTCCAACCATCAGACTCTACCTCCATGGCTGTAACAAGTGCCTCCATTTCCGCTATTTTTTGATTCAAGGCGTCTTGCTCACTACTAAGCGTAGCATCGGCATATGTATAGGAAACGAAAGCCAATAAAATCGCTATGATTCCGACAGAGATGTAACGTTTCATCCCATTGTGTCCTCGTCTCACCTGATTAGTTACTTTTAGGTCAGTCGCCGTAATGCCTCGCTTCGAATCAGTGGCAGTACCCGCAAAGCCCACTAACAAAGACGTACTAATAACTAATCTATTGATGTTCATATTAATCTCCCGTATTTCAAATAGTGATAATGCTTTCGCTGTTGATGGATTACGCCTGCCAAACTCAAGACATTGTCACTAAACTTTACTTTTCCATAGTCACAAAAATAGCGCAAGGCGAGCGAGCACCCCATCGTCAATTCCGTATCAGTACACACAAAGAATTTTCTATCAATCGCAGCGTCGATCTTCCATCCAGCTGCAGATAATTATCTGTACCCGGCGCATCGTCAGGGGTAATCCTGCCCGTATCCACCGCTATGCGCCAGTCTCTGCCTACCCTGTCACACGGAAGAGAAAACTCCACAGGATGCGGCTCGGCGTTGAACAGTAGGCACAACTGCGTATCTTCCTGCTGCTCATCATGAAGCAAGCAGCCCAGGCTGCGAGCTTCACTACGCCAGTCAGGCTCCGCACCTTCCAGATCAAACCAGGTAATGTCTTTCTCAGTATAGAAATACTCGGCACTAAGCACCGGGTGTCGTTTGCGCAGGGCGATCAGTTCGCGGCAGAAGCGCAGCAATTCACCATTGCTCTGCGTCAGAGCCCAGTCATACCACGACAGCTCATTATCCTGACAATAGGCATTGTTGTTACCGCGTTGGCTACGACCAAATTCGTCGCCGCCAAGCAGCATCGGGATACCACGCGAGAGCATGAGCGTGGCGATGAAGTTCTTGAGCTGACGCAGCCGTAAGGTATTTATCCGTGGGTCATCCGTTTCGCCCTCGATGCCATAATTGGCACTCCAGTTGGCATCGCTGCCATCGCGGTTGTCCTCGGCATTTGCCTCGTTGCGTTTCGCCGTGTAGCTCACCAGGTCGTTGAGCGTGAAACCATCATGGCAGGTGATGAAATTGATGCTGTTGAGCGGCTGCTTACCGTTCGACTGATAGAGATCGTCGCTACCGCATAAGCGTCGGGCCAGCTCGCCACGCATCCCGGGGTCACCACGCCAGAAACGACGTACCTGATCGCGGAAATGGCAGTTCCACTCCGACCAGCGTTGCCCGGCAAAATTCCCCACCTGCCAGGCGCCACCCGCATCCCAGGCCTCAGCAATGAGCTTGACATCACGCAAGATTGGATCTTCGGCAATGCGTTCCAGCAGCGGAGGGTTGTAGGCGAGATTGCCTGCCTCATCACGTCCCAATACTGAGGCGAGGTCAAAGCGAAATCCGTCTACGTGCATCTCGGTAACCCAGTAGCGCAAGCAATCCAGAACTAAATCCCGCACGACCGGGTGATTGCAGTTGAACGTATTGCCGCAACCCGTGTAATTTTTGTATTGGCTTGGGTGATCTTCCAGTAAGTAGTAGATGGGGTTGTCTATTCCGCGGAAGCTCAGCGTGGGGCCATACTCATCTCCTTCGGCAGTGTGGTTGAAGACGACATCCAGAATGACCTCGATACCCCCTCGGTGCAGGGCGCGCACCAATTCCTTGAACTCGGCCACCTGCTGCCCCACCTGCGTGGCGTAGGTCTCTTTGGGGGCGAAAAAGCCGACTGTGTTGTAGCCCCAGTAGTTGCGCAGCCGCCCACCGGCCGCCGGGTCACTTCTGACCAGTTCGTTCTGGTTGAATTCATGCACCGGCAGTAGCTCCACTGCGGTGATGCCCAGTTCCTGCAGATACGGAATCTTTTCAATCAGACCCCGATAGGTACCAGGGCATTGCACAGCCGAGGAGGAATGAGCAGTAAATCCCCGCACGTGGATCTCATAGAGAATAGTCTGCGACCAGGCGTGTTTGAGAGGCCGGTCCCCCTCCCAATCGAAATCGCTATCGACAATCAGACCGCGCGCGGTATGGCCCTCATTATCGTCGGTTGCAGCACGGGCGTCGCCCTTCGAAGCAGCAGAATCGTAGCCACGAGCACGGACAAAATCCCAGGAAGAAACACCGGTCAGTGCCATAGCATAAGGATCGACGACGACACGCTGCGCATTGTAACGCAGGCCCTGTTGCGCGTCGTAAGGGCCATTCACCCTATAGGCATAAGCGACCCCCGGCGCGATACCGTTGACCCAGATGTGCCAGATGTCGCCGAAACGGTGAAGGGGCTGGCTCAGAACGATGGACTGCGAGGGCTGCGCCGCAGTGGCATCAGCGTAAATCAACAGAGTTACACCGTCAGCGTGGCGGCTGAACAGGGCAAAATTTACGCCGCTGCCCACAGTCCAGGCACCCAGGGGAAATGGCCGTCCCAGGGTGGTGCACACGCTGTGTGTCATGGCACCACCGCGCTGCGATTACCATTCCAGCATAAAATCACGATTGCCATAGGACATGATCATGTTCCAGTGGTATCGCCACGTCATCCCGGTATGGTACGACACGCGCCGTGTAGTCCGCCGCCACACGGGTCGCTGGCAACTCTGCACGGTAAGCAAAGCCATTCTCCGCGCCCACCAGCTGCCGTACGCGCGTCATCTCCTGACGCTCTGCAGCATTCTCTCCTCCTGTGTCAGCATAGAGCTCGACACGTACTGCGTTCGGGTCAATTCCATCGAGATATACCTGAATCTCGAATATGTGCGTGTTGTTTGCGGTCTCAATCTTAACTTCACCGAAGCGTAATGCATTCCATTTCTGCTGCAGCGTGTGGCGCCATTCCACCATCTGTAAGCCTACCGCACCTCCCCCGGCACTTCGTTCTTTCAAGGCCGACGCCGCTGGGAGGTAATATCGCTCGGTATATTCGCGTACCGTGCGGTTGGTCGAAAAATGTGGAGCCAGGCGCGCCATGCTTTCCCGCATCCGCGCCACCCAGGCTATGGGGATTCCGTACTCGTCTCGAGTATAGAATTCGGGAATCACTTCGCGCTCGAGCAGGCCGTAGAGTGCCTCAGCCTCGAGCGCGTCACGGCTCGGGTCATCACCGTGTTCCTGTCCATCCCCCAATGCCCACCCCACGTCCGGAGTATAGGCTTCCGCCCACCACCCATCCAGGACCGACAGGTTGATACCGCCGTTGACTAGCACCTTCATGCCGCTGGTACCGCAGGCCTCCCACGGCCGACGAGGTGTATTGAGCCAGATATCGACGCCCTGCACCAAGTGCTGGGCCAAATGCATGTCGTAGTCACTGAGAAAAATCACACGCGAGCGCGCTTCGGGCCGCCGGATGAAATTCATCCACTGCTGAATCAGCGCCTGTCCTGCTTCGTCCGCAGGATGAGCCTTGCCCGCCATGATGATCTGTACCGGACGTTGCGGATTAGTCAGCAGGCGCAGCAGACGCTCCGGATCATGGAGCAGCAGATCCGGTCGCTTGTAGGTGGCGAAACGGCGTGCGAAACCTAAGGTCAAGGTATTGCAATCACAGGTATGCTTCGCCCCCTCCTGCTCCTCGGGCGAGACACCGGAGTCGGCCAGTTGCCGGGACAATCGGTCGCGGGCATACTCAAGCAGCGCGGCGCTGGCAGCCGTACGAACTTGCCAGAGACGAACGTCGGAGACACGCCTAATGTTATGCTCCAGTGTTTCCGTCGGCACCAGCCAGCGGTCCTTACAACAGGCCTCAGTCCAAAGCGCGTCCGCCTCGGCCGATTCCCAGGTCGGCATATGCACGCCATTGGTCACATGCCCGATGGGGACTTCGTCTGCAGGCCAGCGGGGAAACAACGGCGCAAACAGCTGCCGGCTCACCTCGCCGTGCAGTCGGCTCACACCATTCACGGCCCCACTCCCGCGGATCGCCAGGTAGGCCATGTTGAAAGGCTCTGAGGCGTCATCAGGGTTCAACCGGCCCAGTGCCAACAGGTCGCCGGAAGTAATTTCCAGCTGGGTCCTGGCGTATCCCTCCAGGCGGTGTTCGACGCGGGCCGGCTCGAACCGGTCAAAGCCGGCGGCCACCGCAGTATGGGTGGTGAACAGATTCCCCGCCCGGGTGACGGCCAGTGCAGCCTCGAAAGACAGCCCTGTGGTCTGCATGTAACCGCGAGCGCGCTCCAGCACAGCGAGCGCCGCATGCCCCTCATTCAGATGACAGACATCCGGCTCAATACCGAGCGCTGTGAGCATGCGCCAACCGCCTATACCAAGGACGATTTCCTGCAGCAGGCGCAAGTCCGCGCCGCCACCATAAAGCTCGCTGGTGATCCCCCGGTAAGGGGGATAATTTGCCGCATCATTGCTATCAAGCAGGTAAAGTGTGACCCGACCAACTTTCACCTGCCAAGTACGCAACCAGATCGGGTGGCCAGGCAGGTCGATTTTGAACCGCAACCATTCGCCATTTTCTAGACGCAACGGGATTACTGGCAGTTGTCCGGGATCGTTATAGGGGTAAAGGACCTGTTGCGCACCGTCCTGGTCGATCATCTGACGAAAATAGCCTTGTTGGTAGAGTAGCCCCACGCCAACAACTGGCACACCCAGGTCGCTGGCCGCCTTGAGTTGATCCCCGGCCACATTACCCAATCCTCCCGAGTAAATAGGCAGAGCTTCGCTCAGCATAAACTCCATGCTGAAATAGGCGATACAGTTCAGCGTTGATTGTGGATGGGTTTCCTGGAACCAGGCGGGCGCATTTTCTGCGTCACGCCAGGCTTGCAGTTGGTCGTCGACATATTCGCGAAAGGCTGAGTCCGCCAAACAACGCTGCAGCTTTTCGCGTGAAACGGTCTGCAGCACAACCCAGGGATTCTGGGTGGCCTCCCACAGGTCCGAATCCAGCTGCCGCCAAATCTGATCGGTGGCGTGATTCCACGATGTACGCAGGTTCAGAGCCAGCTCGGCCACGGCGTCGACACCGTCCACATCGCTGTGCAACAGGCTGTACATCACCTCACTGAGATGGGATTGGCCGTTCACTGGATCACCTGTAGCGTTCCCAGCAAGGCCCTTACCGGCCGATACAGCCTCCCTGCGCTGAAGCCGTTTTCGCACAACATCTCCGAGCCTGGCACCACTGGGCCGCTGACAAGCACGACACTCTCAGGATAATCGCTGGTGCCGCGCTGCTTTCCCAGACCATCAGGCACCTCACTGCAATATTGATCGTAGTTTTTAACGAGGTAGAATGTCCGTGCCTCAATAACAATGCCCTGTTTCAGGCAGCTTCCATTGCGCATACTCATCCCTGCTCCCTGGCGGCAGTATATTGCCCGTCGCTCACCGGGCGTTGATAACACCGCTTACTGATATCGGTTTTATTCGGAGCATTCCCGGACACTCCATTCCGGTATCACCCGGTACTGTATCTAGCCGTCGCTGAGTGCTGATATCTGGCTGTCAATGTCAGCTTCCGCCTTAAGCCAGTCGTCTAGTGACCGATCACACTGAAATCCGTGCTGCTCTGCACAGAAGTATGCGGCATCCCTGATCATGTCGATTCGTTGCTCCTCTGAAATCTTTGTAAGAGCCTGTCCCTGTGGTGTAGCTTTTTCGCTCTTCAAGTCGAGACTCTCCGGTTGAGCTTTTTTACCAGTGGCTTTCCTTTCGGAATTCGTCTCAACTGTGGAGGCTTTCTTAAGTGAATTCATAAATACTCCTTACTCTCTGTTCTGGTTAAATTAACGTAACACACGGTCTAAGATTTGAAAAAATTTGAAGCTCTGATTATCGAATGTGTGCCAGCCCGACGAAAGATCGCTCACACAGGGCAATCACCACCCGAAAAGAGCCAACCTATAAGTGCCGTTGACACTACGGCATCTCACTACAGCTCCCGGGTGATCCACCGCCAGACGCCGGGCCATGTTGTCGGTAGACGCGGGTCACGAGGTGTCGCCAGTCAACTAACTGCTCTAACTCTCCTTTGGCTACCCAATCTTCTTTCGTTATGCAAAGTCTACTACATGCCAACTGTCCGCCTGATGATGCCGGAATTACAATTTCGTAGTTTCACGTCATCTATTTGACAGAATTTACAATTTTGGATCGAAAAGGTTAGAGCTCTGCCGGCGCCGCAAAGCCGTCTTCTGACAGGCTCAGAAGGTGAAAGATCTCGGAAGTGTATTATGAAAAACCCGACATTGTAGAGGTCAATCTACTGGGTAATGGCCGCGTGATTTTCTACCTTCGGGTTTTACGCACCCCGGTTTTGCAATGATTGAGTACCGATCTGATCTTCAGAAGGCACAACCGTGCCGCTGAATATACTTATCAGCCGATCACGAAATGCCGTATCTTGCGGAGCGCCTTGCGGAGTTCGATTCGAAAATCGGGGTGGGCAATGGAGATCAGAGCCTGGCTGGAGTTATACATGCAAAAATGACCCTTATAGTGGGTCAAATTTCAATGCCACATTCCACCTATGCCGGTAGATTCTCATGGCCGGCGGAATCCCAAACGGCGAAGATCTAACTCAACCCATTTACCTGCCCGTATTTGTTTACATGGATTTGCCCACTGGCGGGAACAGCAAGACAGGACTCTTGAACAGGCCTGGAACCGGATATTCCCGGTGAATACAAGACCAAATTCGCCTGCCAAAACGTACCGTCTTAAGCGAACATTCCGACCGCGAAGACTTTCGCCGGTTCGTAATCGTTGCCAAAAATGATTCCCCATTTACGCATCCGCTCTATAATCGCGCCGGTCGCATCAGGATCGATATTCGCCGAAAGCTAGTGAACCTCGAAATTGTCCAGCATACCTCGTTCTTTCAATGCAATATCCAGCATGCCGGCGCACTCATACATTTGTCCGCCACCACCGGCACCGAACCCATCCCGTCTGTTAATCTTGAATCCCAGATAAATAACTCCCTTGTTTAGAGATGTGAGCCTACTCATAAATGTTTCAATATCATCACGGACCGTGACACGGTGAGAGCGTGTGCAACATTACAGGATTAACGGCGGCATGGGGCACCCGAGGACATCCGAAAAAGCACTCAATAATTCGACTTCAACAGGAGATATTTTCTGGTCCTGTAGGACGCTGGCGGCACAGGCCTTCAGTAGATGTGGCTTGGCCAAAGGTTTCAGCCTTTCCAGTTTTTCCAGGGAAAGATCCAGTTCTGAAAAACTGATTGCATTTTTTGCCACCAATTGAAGCCCTCTGATGTCCAGTATTTTGGTCGCGGCGGTAAACGCTTCCTCGACGGCATTGTTATCCTGTTGGCCGGCATGTGCCAGTGCCGAGAGGATCAACGCAATTTCCTGCTTGAGCTGGCCCACATGGGAATAGCGCGTTTTTGTGTGCGCCAGCTTGAAGAAATGTCCATCGAGATGGTTAAACAGAATTTTCTGTAAGGTCCATTCCAACAGATCGACCCTGGAATCCATTTCAATCAATGCGACCAGGTTGCCTTTGAAGGCCTGGTACTGATCGAGTGATAACTGTTTAAGTGCCGGTATGGCAATATCAATCAGTGGCAAGCGGTATTTAATATCCAGCCCATCCATCGACGGCACAAGTTTGTGCGTTAACACCAG
>TARA_R110001592_G_scaffold76959_1_pt1 | contig 11567 bp, 12 predicted proteins | sample TARA_R110001592 | Tara Oceans TARA_R110001592 (sample SAMEA4398387) | marine metagenome | biome: Polar Biome; feature: [SRF] surface water layer (ENVO:00010504); material: water (ENVO:00002006), including particulate matter (ENVO:01000060) such as... | depth 5 m | reverse complement strand
CAATTTCAATGACATTACGTTACGATAACGCATTGCACGTTGATGATAAATCTACTGTTGACGCAAGAAAAGATAGCGGTAATCCGTTCCCAGAGACAGCACCAGGAAGGAACACGAACGAAGAAACAGGCGCTTAGTAATACTGATACTGATAGTTAAGTAGTTCGTCTGAAAAGAATCTGAACAGGAGTTTTTTACTCCTGTTCTTATCATACAGGACATTAAAGCATGAGAACGAATTTTGGAGGAAAAGGCACTGGATTATATTTTAGTGATGTATTCAATGCAAAGCACCTTTCAGTAGGGTACTTTCCTCCTAGATTAAAATTCAATGGCTTTGCAGAATTTTATATCAATCCTGCATTGAAGGCCGAAGCAATCAATATCGGCATACCTAATATGCGTAATGATTTAGCAGGTTTCACTCGAGAAGCCACAATGCCTAAATTAGCATTTAAAACAGAAGTAATGAATCAATATAACATTAAACGTGTTGTTCAAACTGGTGTGGAATTACAACCAGTAACAATGCAAATGTATGATACAGTTACAAATGACTGGTATGAAATGCTGATGACTTACTATGCATACAACTATATGAATGCTAGACAGACAGGTAAGTCTGGTAGTATTCAAGGTGCAAAAGCAATACCTACTGCTTCAGATACATGGACAAGAAATTCAAAATTTATGGCAGAGACATTTCCAAGTGGAGCATCAGGCTTTGATGCAAACGATACACCTCATCTTTTTGATGCTATTAGAATGGTTGTTGTAAACGGTCAACAAGGCAGAGAAATTATGTTGCACAGACCCACTATTGTATCAATGGACTTTGGTGAGATAGATCATAGTGCAAACGAAGTAAACTCTTTCTCAGTAGAATTTGAATATGAGAATTTTACTGTAGGTAAAGTAATAGAAAATCCTTTAGACGAAATAGATCTTCAAAAGTTTAGCATATACGGAACTGGAAATGCTACAGATAATATTGCTAAAAATGAATTTGTCGATAGTCAAGATGCAAGAACACCATATAGAGCAAAAGCAGGTCAACCAATGAATGCCGCTGATCTATTAGATGCAGAAAGAAGAAGCCAACCACAACCTCAGCCGCCACAAGAAAAGAAAAAAGGCAAAGACGCTCCTGAGCAACGAGACTACCTAGGCAGAAGAATATAATGAGTGCATCACTATACGATACTTTTGGAAATGAAATATCTTATCAAGTTAAAAGAGGTATTTTAACAGCATACATAGATAATTCTACTATTGAATTTCCTTTACCACAAGCCTCAGCAGAGTTACTAGAAAAATTTTCCAACCCGGTTGATACAATGAATCAACAACATCTAGATATGATCAAAAGTAAACTAGAAAAAATTGGGTTTAAAAAAGCAAATGCAAAAGCATTAGCACCAGTGTTAATCACAGTTGCTATTGAACTTGATACCGATGTATTAGAATTTTTTAAAGACTCAGATGCTTCATTACAATTAACAACAGACGCCTATACCGCCATTAATTTACAAAGGCCTAAAGGTAGCAGAATCAGTGTGTCAACACCAACTGTTAATTCTAAAAGTAAAGCATCCGCATTAATACAACCTTAAATTAATAAATACTATTATGCCAAAGTTTGCACAAGGTAACTATACCGTCGAGAATCGCCAAAAGTATGCAGGGAGTAAAAATCCTTTCTACAGAAGCAGTTGGGAGTTAGCATTCATGAGAATGTGCGATGCTCATCCTAACATTACTAAATGGGCAAGTGAGAATGTAAAAATTCCATATCTTAATCCAACAACAGGCAAATATGCAAACTATGTACCAGACTTTATGATACAGTATACTGATAAGAATGGCAATCATAATGTAGAACTTATAGAGATTAAACCTGCTAATCAAACTACATTAGAGAATGCTCGTAGCAGAGGACAAGCCATACAAACGCATATAAACGCCGCTAAGTGGACAGCGGCACAAGAATGGTGTAAACGTAAAGGCATACGGTTTAAAGTGATAAACGAAGATCAGATATTCCAAAACAATAAACCTCGAAAGCCTAAAAGAATTACTAAACGCAAATAAATACTAATATGAAGTTATTAGTTGGCGGAGACAGTTTTGCAGAATTTCCTAAACAATCTTATGGTTATGTTGTTAAACGTGAGTTTATAGATTGGCCATCATCTGGTAAAGGAACAGGATTTAGACAATATCTTAATTATAAACACTGGTGCCAACATTTTGACAATGATGCTGTATCAGTAGGCATAGGTGGTGCTGACACTAGTATTACCACATTTGTAACATTACAAGAATTAATGACTGGCAACTATACACATTGTATATTTTTTGTTACAGAGTTTTACAGAGATGTAATAGAAATCAATAAAAAACAACCAATAGACTCGGCACACTTTGCACAAAATACAGACTTTGATACATTATATAAAAATACAGAATATATAAAAAATATAACGTGGTCAAGCCAATCAGACGATCTAGCAGATGTTACTGATGAAAAAGTCTATAAAAAGATAAGAAGTAGTATTTGGCATGATACTGATGGGATAATAGGAAAGCATAAACCAGGCATCATGAAATATTTAAGGTATCATGCTGACTTCAAATATATTCATGATCGTTTATCTAATTTAATGTTTTTAAAAAAATACTGTGATGATCATAATATAAATTTATGCCTTGTTTTGCCATTTTGGCCATTATCATCTGCACAAGGTGTAATAGATTATATACCTAGTGACTCAACTACAGTTCATTATCATTATAAATTTAAAGACGATACAACAGAATTTTTTAAATGGGCACGGACACATCACTCAGAAGAAGAACATAATGATATTGCACGACAATTCAGAAAAGAATATAGTTATTGGTTAAATAAGTAATGAAATGAAAAAGACTTTAGAATTACATAAATTTTTACAAAATGCTGTAACAAAGAGTCAGAAATGTCAAAGAAATTGGGACACAGAAGTTTCTATACCAAAAGAAGACATTGAAACTTTAAAACATGCTGTCACACAATGTCCGAGCAAACAAAATATTGCACATTATAAAGTGTCATTTATAACTGATAGAGATGTTATACAAGATATTTTTAAAACTACTAAAGGGTTTTATACAAACGAGGACTTATCTGAAGCCGAGTACAATTCGCAAGTTCTTGCAAATCTGTTAGTAGTGTTTGAGGATTATAAAGTAAGCAATACTAGAACACCAGAATACAAAGCATTTCATTCAGCATCTGATACTCCTGAAGAACAGCAAAATTTAGTAGAAAGAGATCAATGGATGTCAGTTGGTATTGCTTCTGGTATGTTGGCCCTTACTGCTAATATGCTAGGATATAGAACTGGATATTGTGCTTGTTTTAATGTTGAAGAGGTTAAGATAAAATTAAAACAAACTAGATCACCATCTACACCTTTGCTAATGCTAGGCATTGGTATTCCTAAGAAAGGATATCTGCGTATTTTTAACCAAGATAATACTTATGTATACCCAACATTTGACAAACAAGAAATTCCTATAAAATTTATATAAGCGAATAAATAGTGTTATGACCAAGAAACTAGAAGAAGAATTTAATTTACCGCCTTTACAAGAGGCTCTCGATAAAGAAGAGCAAACCCCTACCATAGAAGAAACACAAAATGAGATAGTTGAGATAGCAGATGCATTAACCGTCAGCGAAAAAATCAACATGGCGTTTAAAGATGTACAAGGTTTAGAAGAACACGAACTTGAAATGAATGATATTGCTAAAGAGGCATTAAGTAGTTATAAGCAATTGATGAGTTTAGGTATGAATGTTAGTGATATGGCCGCTGGTAAAGTATTTGCAGAAGCAAGTACCATGTTAAGAATTGCCTTAGATGCCAGTGACACTAAAACAAAAGCAAAGTTACAACAAATAGATTTAATGATTAAGAAAGCAAGATTAGACAGCAATACTGACAATGGAAAAAATAATGATGCCGCCGGTAATATTCTATATGACCGAAACGAACTTTTGAAAATTATTAATAAAAATGATAAATAAGTGTGTAAAGGAGTTATACAATGGAATTTAAAGATTATTTAACAGAATCATTTAATAAAGAATACGGTTACAGAGTCAAGTTGGCTTGTAATTGTACTAACGAACACATGGATATCATAGAGGCTTGTCTTGCAAAATACAATGTTGTAAGCATCTCAGATTTCAAAAGAAAACCAATAGAAGAGAATCCAATGGAGTTTTTAAGAGCCAAAGGTGTTCAAATGGTTTCAGAAGTTAGTAGCACAGACATTGTATTAAAGTATCCTGTACAAGATAGAATTTTAGAAGTTTGGCTAGCAGTAAATTTAGGCTTAGATCACGAAAAAGTATTATGCTACGGTGTAAACGATCCAAGAAGAATTGAAAGCGATATGGCTGAAGCAAGACATGAAGCAGACAAAGATAGACAAGTTTCAATGGAAGATGCAGAACTTAATAAAGAAGAACAAGCACATTATGAAAACGAAAATGCAGACGTAGACTTTAATAGTGCGTTCTATGGCGAAGAACATAATAAAAAATTCTTAGAAGAATTACAAAAAATTAAAGACGAAAAGGGTGCAGACTATTTCCGTAATTATCCTTCAAAAGATGATTTAATGGGCGACACTCTAAGACCTACATACGATAACATAGTAGGTACACCTAATATGGGTAAAGGCACAGAGAATTCTAAAACAGTTTCAACTGTAACTCAAAGTGCAGGCGCCAGGAGAGCAGGATAATGTCAAATAACGAGATAACTGAAAACCCAGCAATGGGAGACTTACAGAAAGTTAAGTCACAAGGTAGAGTAGCAGATGATAGCCTAGGCGGCATTAATCTTCCTATCTTAATGCAGGCATTACAGTCTGCGGCACAAGGCGAACAACTAGCAGGTAATAAATCTCAACAGTTAGGTCTTTTTCTAAAATTAGTTAATCCTATTATAGAAGCAGGAATGATCCAACAACTTATCCAACTAACAAAAAGAGCAGTAACATCTCAGAAACAACAACAAGCACCAGCACAAGATACAGGAATGTATAATCAAGTTGAGGCAGTAGATCTTAATGCATTAAGAGAAGACGAAGCAGTTCAAATGTTTATGACTGAGAATCCAATCAGCATGGCAATATTAGGTCAATATTTAGAACCTAAAGATGCAAGTTTAGTACAACAAGCACTAAACCGTATGAACCAAGGCGAAGGCATTCCTTCTAACCTAGTTGGTGCATTAGAAAAATATATGTCTGTTGTTAATGATTTCTTAGCAATGGGCGGAGCAGGCCTGGCTAAATTAAAGTCAACTGCTAAATCATTCTTAGGTAAAGACATTGGTAAAGATGCAGAACCAGAGATGGAACCAGAGATGGAACCAGAGATGGAACCAGAAATGGAAAAAGAATCAGTAGACCTAAGCGAACTTTTAAAGTTAGCAGGACTTAACGAAGGTGAAGGCAAATTACCTTCAAAATCACAAGTAATGAAATGCTGTAAAGATGGTATGAGTGTTGCAGAAATTTGTAAAAAATATCCAGATTGTGATCAGGATAAACTAAGAGCAATGTGCAAAGACTGTAACGAAGCATTAAAGCAAAAGCAAAAGGTTGAATTGGGCGAAGACTTAGGTTACATGCAACCAGAGTCACAAGAAACAGAAGGGTCAGTAGAATTCAAGCAACATAAAAGCACCGACAAAGGTTCAATAAGTGTTGAAGCAAGTGCAGACGATATGGAAGAACTTGCCAGGGTTATGAAACTAGCAGGATTAGAACTTCCTACTATGCAGGCATCAGCAGATGATGAAGAGCCAGAGCAAGAAGAATTATTGCTTCCACAAGAAGAAACTTGTGACAGTTGCGGTTCACCAGCAGACGAATGTGAATGTTCAGGTCATGACCATGATGAAGAAGAAGTTGACGCACCATGCGGCGATGATGAGACACAAGGCACTCCAAAGATGATAATGATTACTCCAGACATGGATAAGAATGCAATCTTTAACAGCCTTAAAGCGAAATTACAAGACAAACTTTCCTCGTAACAAATAAATACTTTTTATGTTAAATCATTTATACATAAATGGATGTAGTCACGCCAGTGGCTGGGGCAAAGGTCACGAATTTTCAGTAACTAAAGAAAGCGGTATGAAGAGTTGGGTTGACCATTTTGCAGAAAAAACGTCAGCATCAGAACTTTGGAATCATTCCCTAATAGGCAAACCAATTGGAATGTCAACCATAGATACTTATGGGTTTTGTGAAGAATATTACCAACGATATAAAACATTTAAAGATCTATTTGTTTGTGTAGAATACACATTACCAGTATATAAATTGTTTAATCCTGTTGAAATAACAACTGGACAATTTAAAGGAGAGTATGTAATACCTGTATCATTCATGTCTGGCGAATGGTGGTCTAAACAAGATCCTAACGAAAAATATATAACTGTGTGGATTAGAAAGACTAAAGAATACCTAGCACCACAAGAACCTGAATTTATATTTGTAAGTAAAGATAACATTGGCGAACAAAATTTAAATGCCCACAACAATAACTTATATGAATGGACAAAGGATAAAAATATTAATATAATGCCTTTTATAGAATACGCATATACTGAGATAAAAAACACACAACAATACTTAGAACAAAGAAACATTAAATACCTAATGTATTGGGTAGGCGGCACTCAAGAAGAGTTTACTAGGTTCGTAGACCAAAAGTATAGATCGCTATATAAAGATAATAAATTTATACCTATGACTACATATTCAGGAACAAAACATGGAACTGAATGGTCAGAGAAGCCATTTAATAACCACCCAGATGCAATAGGGCATAAACGTATTGCAGACTTTATATTTGATTGGGTAGTAAAGAATAATCTACATAAAACACCTGATATTATACAGTTAGGCAACTAAATACTAATATGGCAAGAGGAACAGCAGATACCAGTTTAATTAAGCAAGGCTTTAAAAAAGTGCCTATGACTAAAGAACAGTTATTGGACTTTGAGGCCTGCTGTAGTGAAGAAACAGGTGCTATGCATTTTATGACTGAGCACATGCAGATACAACATCCTACAAAAGGTGGTATTAAATTTGAACCTTTTGATTATCAAAAAGGATTGGTTGAAAATTACAATCATTTTAGATATAGTATAAACATGCTGGGCAGACAGATGGGTAAAACCACTGTAGCGGCAGGTTACTTACTTTGGTATGCAATGTTTAAACCAGATAGTACAATACTAGTTGCGGCTCACAAACAAGCAGGTGCTAGTGAGATTATGCAACGTATACGTTATGCATACGAAAGTGTACCCAATCATATTAGGGCAGGTGTAACAGAATATAACAAAGGCTCTATGACTATGGACAATGGTAGTAGAATAATAAGTGCTACAACCACAGAGAACACTGGTAGGGGTATGTCACTTTCATTAGTTTACTTAGATGAGTTTGCATTTGTTCCACCTAGAATAGCCAAAGAGTTTTGGACTTCATTGTCCCCAACATTAGCAACAGGTGGTAAGTGTATTATAACAAGTACGCCAAACAGTGATGATGATACTTTTGCTATGATTTGGAATCAAGCAAACAAAATGTTCGATGAACATGGCAATGAGCAAGAAGTAGGAGTTAACGGCTTTAAGCCAATGATCGCTAAATGGGACGAACATCCAGATAGAGATCCGGGTTGGGCAACAGAAGAAAGAGGAAGGATTGGCGAAGAACGTTTTAGACGTGAACACGAATGTGAATTTGTTATATATGACGAAACACTTATAGATTCGTTAAAACTATTAGAGATTAAAGGTGTAGAACCTAGTCTTAGAATGGGCCAAACACGTTGGTATAAACAACCAGATCCTGACTCAATGTTTGTTGTAGCATTAGATCCTAGTTCGGGTACTGGCGGTGATAATGCGGCAATACAAGTATTAGAACTCTCAAGTATGACACAAATAGCAGAATGGTGTCATAATAAGACGCCTGTAGAAGGCCAAATGAAAGCAATGCTGGATATACTAATGTACCTTAAGGAGTGCAAATGTGACCAGTTATATTGGTCTGTAGAGAACAATAGTATTGGCGAAGCGGCACTTGTCGTCATTAGAGACACAGGTGAAGAAACATTTCCAGGTGATTTTTTGCATGAACCTAAACGAATACAAGGTAAGAAAGGTAGGAAAGGTTTTCATACTACACATAAAAGTAAAATTGAAGGTTGTTTATTCCTTAAACGATTAGTGGAACAAGATAAGATTAGACTTAAAAGTAAAATGCTTGTATCAGAACTTAAAAACTTTGTTTCAAGAGCAAACAGTTTTGCGGCAAAACCAGGCGAGTTTGATGACTTAGTAATGTCTCTTGTTATTGCTGTTAGAATGATTCAATACATAGGCACATTTGAAGAGCAAGTTTACGATCAAATAAACAGTGGTTTAGGCTCAGATGGGTTTGAAGAAGACTATGACGATTCCGATGGGCCGATGCCTGTTGGGATAATTTAGATAAATAGTTGTATGGCAACTAATAAAAAGCAAGTTTCAGAAAAAGTATTCAACTTACTAAAAGGTTTTGGCTTCGAAGTCAAAACGTTTGATGTTGAAGGTTCTAGTACAATTAATCCGCAAGAAAGCACACGATTCGTCGTTGAAGAACCAAACATACTAGTTAGAATAGATCTTAACAAGAATTCAGTTATTTTAAATACTAGCGAAGACTTATCAGATCATAAAATTAGACCAATGTTAAAAGAATTAAGTAGAGATTACTTAATGAACTTTGATTATAATATATTTGGTAGAAGACTTAAAGCAAAAGGCGAGTTGCAAGACGCAACAAAAAATTCGGAGAAAGATATGAACGACGTTATGGAGGCTAGTTTAGGCAAACTATCAGGCTCAACTAAAACAAGTTATCAACCTTTAGAGAACGTAAAGATAGTTCTAAAGCATAAAAAAGCAGTAGACGAAGAAGTAAGAGGCTCACGTAGTAGAAATATACAAAATGTGTTTATACAACGGGGCGATGAAAGATTTAAACTACCTGAGAATAACTTAGCAATGGCTAGGGCAATGGCTAGACATGTTCAACAAGGCGGAGAAGTGTATGATAGTATTGGTGAATCAATAATAAACATGGCACAAGACTTAACTAGATTACGTGAGTTTATTGTTTATGTAAGACGATCTAACATTGTTAATGAAGCAAATGCAGAGTATGTTGACTTAGCAATAGAAAACATTAATAATATCAGAGAAACGTTTAAAAAGTTACAAGGTGCAAAAACATACGCAACAACAGTGGAAACTATTTCAGCACAAGAAAAGTATAATTTAGAAGAAGATGATTCCGACATCCAATCTCTATTTACTGAAACACATTTTGATAGTAAAGTTGCAAACGTAATGGATAACTTACGAACACTAAATTTAAAAAAGAAAGCATTTGAATCACACATTATGAAAGCAATACAAAGTGAAAACTTTAGTAATGCAGTTGACATGCTTAAAGAAACAGAATTATTACAGTTTGATAATCCTCATGCCAAATTAGGGCATCAGGTTAGTCAATTGGGCTTCAGTGCTACAGACGAAAGATTAGGCGGTTACTTACGTGATTGCGGTAAACGTCTTAGTAGTGGAGGCAGTATGAGCAATTTTGATTACACAGCAATCAAAAGTTCATTATTAAGTGCAGGTAGTACACCTGCTGTACAAGGCGCACCAATAACTCATATGGAATCATTTGAGAAGTATATGGACCGCTTTTCAGTAAATTTTTAATAGCATTTAATAAATAAAGTTGTAATTTAAAAATTGTCCTATACAAAGGGCAATCAGAGAGTTACATTATTGTGATTTTGGTAATTTATTTACAAAAATAGGTTGACAAGATTACATTTTGGCATTAATATAAGAAAGTAATATGAAAATATTACGCACATGGCATACATTATAGGAGAAAACATCATGGCATCTTTAGCAGAAATCAGAGCAAAACTACAATCAATGGAATCAAAACCTGGTAGTTCACCCGCTCAAAGCGACAAAGCAATATACCCTTTTTGGAATATCGACGAAGGAACAAGCACCGTTCTTAGGTTCTTACCTGACTCAGATCCAAATAACACGTTCTTTTGGGTAGAACGACAAATGATCAGACTTACATTCCCAGGAGTGGCTGGCGGAGAACAGAAACCTGTTACCGTTCAAGTTCCTTGCATGGAAATGTGGGGTGATACATGCCCTGTATTGACTGAGGTTCGTCCTTGGTTTAAAGACGCAAGTCTTGAAGATATGGGTAGAAAGTATTGGAAAAAACGTTCATACATTTTCCAAGGCTTTGTAAACGAAAATCCCCTCAACGAAGATTCACCAGAGAATCCAATTAGACGTTTCGTCATTGGGCCTCAAATCTTTAACATTATTAAATCAGCATTGATGGATCCAGAGATGGAAAATCTTCCAACTGATTATGTAGCAGGAACAGATTTCCGTTTATCAAAAACCACTAAAGGTCAATACGCAGATTATTCTACAAGTAAATGGGCAAGAAAAGAAAGCTCACTTTCTGAAGAAAACTTAGGCGCAATTGATACTCACGGGCTATTTACTCTAAATGATTTTTTACCCGCTAAACCAGCCGCAGAAGGCGTACAGGCTATAGCAGAAATGTTCCAAGCATCAGTAGATGGGGAATTATATGATCCTGCTAAATGGGGTCAGTTTTACAAACCCTATGGACTTGACGTTCCTAAAGTATCTGGAACCCAAACACAATCAACAGTTGCACCGGCTCAAACTGCTCCAGCAGTACCACAGCCTGCAACAGAGAGTGTGGCACCTGTAACAGCACCTGCACCAGCAGTAGCGGAAACAACAGCACCTGTTGTTGAAACTGCACCTGTAACAGCACCTGCGACAGCAGAGGTTAGCGAAGACGTTGGTAAGAAGTCGGCTGATGATATTCTAAATATGATCAGAAACAGACAGTCGTCTTAAGGAGTACATTATGCAGAAACCTTTTGACCTAACAAAGTTCAGAACTGGAATCACGAAAAGCATATCCGGTATTAGTGCTGGCTTCCATGACCCTAGAGATTGGATCAGCACTGGTAACCACACACTCGACTATTTAATTAGTGGAGACTTTGCAGGGGGTGTACCCCTCGGCAAAGTAACTGTGTTTGCAGGTGAGTCAGGATCTGGTAAATCGTTTATATGCTCCGGTAACATTGTAAAAAATGCACAAGATAAAGGATGTCAAGTAGTATTATTTGACTCTGAGAATGCATTGGATGAACAATGGTTACAAGCATTAGATGTTGATACAACACCTGAAAAACTATTAAAAGTTAGTGTTTCAATGATTGACGACGTTGCTAAAGCAATTAGTGAATTTATGAAAGACTACAAAGCAAACTATGGCGACATGGAGTATGATGAAATGCCCAAGTTGTTGTTTGTTATTGATAGTTTAGGAATGTTATTAAC
>TARA_R110001592_G_scaffold9630_1_pt1 | contig 11572 bp, 8 predicted proteins | sample TARA_R110001592 | Tara Oceans TARA_R110001592 (sample SAMEA4398387) | marine metagenome | biome: Polar Biome; feature: [SRF] surface water layer (ENVO:00010504); material: water (ENVO:00002006), including particulate matter (ENVO:01000060) such as... | depth 5 m | reverse complement strand
CGCTGCTGGTAGCCAGTATGCAGCTGTTCAAGACAGAGATGACCTAAGCCAAGCAGATAAAATGATATACTCTCTAGGTGTTGGAGGAATCGAATACTTAACAGAAAAATTGTTTTTAGGTGATGTAAATCTCTTGAGAAAAACATTTAAAAAGCAAGGTATAAAGGATTTAACTTCAAAAGAATTAGGTGACTTGATGTTTGGTTGGTTACCAAAAGGAGCTAGGGCTGTTACCGAAGAAGGTTTTGAAGAGGTTCTTGCTAATTCCACGCAAGGTTTGTTAGGTAAATTTATTGCTGATGATGATATTGACCCAATAGAGATTGTTGAAGGTGGAGTTATTGGTTCACTAATGGGTGGAGGAGCTTTCTTAATTTCTAGAGGATTTTCATCTGTTAAAAGTCCTGAAGAAAGAAAGAAAATAAAAGCATTTGAAGAAGCCTTAAAACAGTATGATGAGGTAATAAACAACCCTGAAGTTTCAAAAGAAGAAAAAGATTTAATTTCTAATAAAAGAAATAAAGTTCAAAACGCTTTAGATAATATATTAAAAAAGGTTGATGAATCAGCTAATAAAATGTCTGAAGAGCAGAAGGCTACAAAAATAGATCTTCAAAATAGTCTACGTAAGGCAAGAAAAGATTATTCTAAAATGTCAACTGAAATTGGTAAAAAAGAACAAGAAAATGTAATTTCTGAAATACAGAAAAAAATAGATGCGTTAGAGTTAGAAGAAACAGCTGAAGCTAAAACTGAAGAAACAACAAAGCAAGAGGAAATATTAAAAGAAAAAGTAGAGACTAAAGAAGATGATGCCTTAGATGAAATATCTGAACAAGAACTATCTACTGTTACAGCTGAAGAGCAAAGAGATATTGATTCATTCTTTGATGAAGCAAATGAAAGTACAGAAGTAAAGTCACAAAATCTTGCTATAAACAAAACAGGTGCTGTTGAACAAGATGAGTCTACATTAAAAAGTAGTGTGGAAAGTATTGCCCAATTAGGAGCAAAGGCGATATCTAAAATTTTACCTAACGTTAAGATTGTATTGCATAAGACAAACGATCAATATTTAAAATATGCCAAGCTTGGTGAAGGTCGTGCAGAATATAATCCTGAAAACACAACTATTCATATTAATCTTTCTAAGGCTACAAACACTACTGTTCCTCACGAAATATTTCACGCAGTCTTAATGGAAAAGGTCAAGACTGACCCGGCCATAGCAAAGGCAGCGGAAAAAATGGTTTTATCTGTTCAAAAGGCACTTCCTAAAAACAGCGAGTTAAGTAAGCGTATTGAAGCGTTTGCTAAACAGTACGAAGGGCAATTCCAAAACGAAGAGAGATTGGCTGAATTAGTTGGAATTCTTTCTTCTGAATATAGACAGTTAGATAAACCATCTAAAAATGTAATAGTTGAATTTTTAAAGAGTATAGCTAGGAAGTTTGGTATAGATATAGGTGTTGATTTTGGCAAAGAAGATGCTGATGTTATAGATATGTTAAATGTAATATCAAGAAAAACCAAAAAGGGTGAGGTTATTGAGGAATCAGATATTCAATCTTTAGAACAAGAAGAGCAGGGTTCTGAAGGTGATGTTGGAACAATACGAGTACCTAAACAACAAAAAATAGAGGTAATTGGATCTCCTAAAGTTGAATCAGACCCAAGACCTTGGGTAAGAAGCTTAGTTCAAGATATAGATATAAATGAGCTAGAAGGAAGAAACTTTGTGACTAATATGTATGATTACACTAATGCAGGAAAGACTGATTTAGGTAATGGTTATAGTATAGATTTATTGGGTGGTCGCAATTACGTACCTATCATTATGCTTAAAACAGGTAAAAAGTTGGGAGATGTTTCTAATCTTGCTGCGTTTAACTCAAAAGCTCAAGCTGAAGGTTTTATAAGAAATTCAGTACAAGGGAAAGCTAATTTGTTTGCCCCACATTCAGGGACACTAGATGGTTCTTGGCAATTTCAACAACACATATTTGATCAATTAGTTAATTTAGTTCTTGATAATAAAATCTTAACAAAAAAAGAGCTTATTGATTCATTTAATTCTGGTTTAAAATCTACAGGTAAAAGCGGAGGTGTAGAAGCTTTAGCTATCTTTAATGAAAAAAATAAAAGTAAATTAAAGAACTTAAATAGGTTCAAAAAAGATCCTAAAGAATTAGTTACTTTATTAAATATTGAAAATAATTTTTCACCTAATTTAAGAAAGATATTAAACCAAAAGATTGCGTCTAATAAAAAATTTCAAAAAGCGATTGGAATTAAAAATTTATCAGGATTTCATCAAAAAATAATGGATCCATTAAATAAAGGAGTTATTGGTGGTGAAATTATGACGTTTATTGAATTTGACCCATCAACATTTGAGGTAGTAAAAACAAATCCTAACGATGTAGACCATCACCCTTCTTTTGGTTGGGCTGTTAAAGCTAAAATTAACAGAATACTTCAGCCTAATAAATTTTACAAATCTTATGATGTTACAGAAATATATACTAAATACAATACGGACGAAACTGTAGTTTCAAAAAATATAGATGAAAAATTCAAATCCTCTAATGTTATGTCTAGTGCTGGGTCAATTCCTAAAGTAGCTACGGTTTTATCTAAAGCGCAAAGACAACAAAAAATAGACGATGGTTTATCTAAAGCTTCTGGCACTACGCAAGTAGCAACCACTGGGGGTAGTTACGCAACAGCAGCCAACATAATAAATGGATTTGATATTGAAGGAGATGTCTTAGATTATGGGGCAGGTCTTGGGCTTGGAACAGACGTTATGTCAAAAAGATTAGGGCGTAAGGTTGATTCTTTTGAACTCAATACTGAAAGATGGGAGGGTAAAGCAAGTCCCACTTACACTAGTGCTAAAGAAATAAATAAAAAGTATGATGCTGTAGTGTCTCTCAATGTAGTGAATGTCGTTCCTAAAGATGTCAGAGATTTTATAGTTCAAGATATTTTTTCTAAACTTAACGAAGGGGGAACAGCAATAATAAGCTCAAGAGGATTTAAAGGAGACATAAGCAATACTAAAAACTTTGAAAAAGGGCCAGAAGAAAAAAGTTATATTGTTAAAAGAAAACAAAAAGGAAAAGTTATAGATGTATATCAAAAAGGTTTTGATGGTAACGAGCTTGTAGATTATGTTCAAGAGTTACTAGGAACTGGAGCTGTTGTGACTAAAAATAACACATTTGGCAAGGCTGGAGTTGTTGTAACAAAAACTCAGCAAGCTCGTCAACAAAAAATAACAGGAAGAGAACAAGAAAATATTGAGTCTTACATTTTGGAAGCTAGGCGTAACAACTTCAGAGACGCTGTAATAAAAGATTATCTAGTAAGGGTACAGAAATTTCCTGCAAGGCTTGTAAACAGCTTGATGTCAATTAATATAGATGTGTTTGACTCAATGCCAAAAAGTTTTGGTGATATAGATGGAGGCGCGCAAGCAGGATTAAAATTGTTCAACAGAATAAGAGCTTTTAGAGAAAAACTTATTCAAGAAAACGCAAAAAGAGATCAGTTAACACCCACTGAGCTTAAGAAAAAGATAAGCAAGTTTAGAAAGAAAAAGCAAGAAGAGCTTAAAAATAACAAAAAGTACATTGAGCAAATAAAAAAAGAAGAAGGTGTAGAGTTTGTTGAGATGAGCGAAGAGGTCATTAAACTTAAAGCAAAAATTGAAAAAGAAATTCAAGATTATGCTCAAAAGCAAACTGAAATTAATGATTCAAAACCTCCTATTCTTACTGAGCAAGAAATACTTGACAAGACTGTAGAGTTTTTAGAAAAACAACTTGAATATAAAAATGCAGCTGATGCAAAAACTAAAGCTATATCTACACAACAAGCAAGAATGCTTAGTGATATGCAAAGCTCTGTAGGCATTCGCCCTTCTCAAAACTTAACTAGTAAAATTTCTCAAGCTAAATTAGCTCTTCGTGAAAGAACAAAGGGAGCAAGGAGTTTACAAAAGATTAAGACAGAAGTAAGAAACTTTATTCGTAAAGCTTTACCTAAAGAAATATACACTAAAGGAAATGTAATTCAGTTAATTGATAAAGTAAATGCAGCAACTGAAGGAAACATTAATAACATATTAGATGAGGTAACTTCCTTTGTGATTAAGACAAACATTAAAGCACTAAAGAGAAATATAGATGGTGTTTTAAATGGCACTTATCAAGTAGTTGAAAACGGACGATTAAAGCCAAAGAAAATAAGTGATGCTGTTAGAAAAAGAATAGATAGAATAAAATCAAATTTACTTGGATCTAAAGCAACTCCAGAAGAAATAGGTCAGTTCAATGAGTCACTTCTTAAAAGAATAAACGAATTATCTCAAGAGATTGAACAAACAGTTGAGCAGAGAGAAGAGATGGTTGACCTTGAGTTAGCAATGAAGTACAATAACTCTATCCAGATAGAAAACGATAGCCCTAAAAAAGTTTCAGAACTAGACGCTATTTATTCTACACTTGGAGAGATGATTACGTTTGGTAAGTCTTTACTACAACAAGAGTTACTTGAAAGCCATCAGTCATATCTTGCACAGCTTGAGGCAGGAAATGAGGCTATTACTGGTGAATACATAGATATGTCAGATCCAAATGTTAAAAATGAACTAAACAAGAAAAGAAAACAAAGAAAAGGTGATGAGAAAAGAAGGAGAATGACTCAAAACGTTGTAAGGCGTTTCTTCTCTGGTTTATTTAGCAGGTTTGACAATTTTGTTTTTGGATCATCTGAAGCGATGGATGGTTTAATGGAAAGAATAGATAAGCTTCCCGGTGAAATGTTTGGTGGTAGATTAAATGAAATGTTTACCGATAAAGTAGATGAAGCTTCTATCCGATTTAAGATGAGAATGATGGAAATTGAGTCTCAAATCGCAGGATTTCTATATGATAATTATGGTAAAAATTGGAAAAAAGTATCTAGACTAAATAGAAAGCAAGTAGATCAAGGTATTGAGCTGCAAGAAGGTGTTATGTTAGAGCCTCTTAGTCAAGATGAAATAGCTTATTTCTACAATATGTATAAAGACCCGGCACTGAGACCTTCTTTTGCAAATGCAGAAATGTGGGGTGTTGAAGTTATAAACTCTAATGATAGCAAAGAAGAAAAAGAAAGAAAACAAAACCTTAATAAACAAAATGCTGACAGGGTAATGAAAGAGCTTGAGGCGAAACTAGAGCCTAAAGTGAAAGCGTTAGCCGACTGGCAAGTAGATGTTTTATATCCTCAGCTATATGAAGAATACAACAAGGTTTATAAAAAACTTTATAGAACTGATTTACCTTGGAGTGAATTTTACGCAGGCACAGTATACAGAGAAGGAACTCAAGAAAGTGATCTTGACATAATTAATTTGCTAGGGCAAGGAAATATGTATAAAACAGCTGTTGGGGCTGGTGCTACCAAGGTTCGTCAAAACAGCAGGTCTGCAATTAAAGCTATGAATCAGATGGACGTTTTAAATACGTACATTAATGATATGGAATACTTTGCTGCCTACGGTGAAGTAGTTAGAGATCTAGATAAATTCTTTTCTAATAAGTATATAAAATCTTCAATTGAAGACATCCACGGTAAAGAAATATACTCCTTTATTAAGGATATGATACAAAAGATAGCTTCTAGGGGTCAACAGTCAGGCATTAAGGCAAAGGTTATAAACGGAATGAATAATGCATTTATTATTTCTAGGCTTGCGTTAAGTCCAGTTATTACAATAAAACAGCTAACCTCTACATTTACCTATGCTAATGACATTGGTTTTAGAAACTGGCTAAAGTATGCAGCTAAAAACAAACTACAGCAGATGAAAGTCTGGAAAGAGGTTACAGAGAATTCTGTTTATATGAAAGACAGAAACAATCAAAGCATTATGACGGCCATTGAAACTTATTCTGACTCAAGAATGAAAGAGTTTCTTCCTGATTCAAGAATTAAAGATTTTCTGTCTGGCCCAGCTAAAAACTGGCTTGTTAATTTTGCAATGTACACTACTAAGATTGGCGATAGAGGTGCTATTATGCTTGGCGGTTTACCAAACTACTCTTATTATAAAGACAAAGCCTTAAAGGAGGGTAAGTCAGAGCAGGAGGCTATTAAAATTGCAATTAAAAAATTCGAGAGGGACACAAAAAGAACTCAGCAGTCAGCAGACTTGCAGGATAAGGATTATTTACAAACAGGTGATCCATTAACAAGGGCTATGAATATGTTCCTCACTACCCCAAAACAGTATTTAAGAAAAGAAATTATAGCTATAAGAAACCTTTATAGAGCAATAAGCGGTAAAGATTATAAGGGGACTGTGGGTCAGAACATAAGAACTTTTGCTATGTACCACGCCTTTATGCCAATGTTGTTTCAGTATGTTTCTATGGGACTACCCGGTATTCTTAGAGGGTGGAGAGATGATGACGATGAGGATTTGCTAAGGGCTGGAGTTATAGGCAACTTAAACGCTCTATTTATTATTGGAGAGGTTATCCAAACAGTAGGTGATTACTTCACAGATAAGCCTTGGGCTGGAAGCCAAGCAAAAACAGTCGGTCTTATTCAGATAGCAAATGGTGTTGTAAAAGATTTAGTTAAAGCTGGCAACTTAAAAGATGAAGAGAAAAAAGCAAAGGCTTATAGAGACGCATACTATGAGCTTTCTACATTAGTGGGACTTCCAATGCCAACCATTGCTAAGTTCTTTGATAATTACGGAGATTTGGGTTCTGAGTCTGACGTTGGCACGATAATATTAAGACTTCTTAATTATTCTAATTATCAAATTGAAGGGCCAAAGAAAAGAGGATCAGGCAAAAGCAGTAAGACTATGAATGATTTTTATGAGAAAATGAGAAGGGAAATAGAAGGGTCTTAAGGCTGTAAAAAAGGTAAAAATTTATACATAATAAAACGTAACTTTACCCGACTAAAGTGCCTACTTTTTTATATAAATATGACCCTAAAGACTAACAGAAATTTGCTATGCGTTACATTGTTTTTTGCTACAATATTGCTATCCAGTTGCGGAGCAAATTGGCATCTACAAAGAGCAGTAAAATTAGATCCATCGATCCTCCAACAGAAGACCATAACTGTCACGGACACGGTTGTGACAGAGCCGACTGCTGTATTGGATACGGTCACCATCTCAAACATAGATACAGTAGAGATAGTAAAGAACAACTTCCGAGTCAAAATTATGCGGAGCTTCGACACCCTAATAATAGATGGAGGTTGTGATGCTGATACTGTTGTACGCACTGTTCGCATTGACGTTCCTCAACTCGTGTTTAATGAGTCTAGACTTCAGCGAGTTCAGCGATATACCTTTTGGGGATTCATCAGTGTACTATTAGTAGCTGTTGGTCTGCTAACAGTAAAGAAATCAATTAAGTTTTAAATAATGCCAAGACTTCAAGTTCAGACCTTTTTTAAGAAAAAGGCTAAGGTGAAGCGACCCGGTGTGGTTGCTAAATCTAAATCGAGTAATCTAAAAACATCAAAACTTTATAAAAAGAAATATCGTGGACAAGGGAAATAACAAAGAATACAAAACAGAAAATCAATTTGATAATTGGCTAGTTGATTTAGAAAAAAAAGAACAGCCTACTTGTAATATAGATAGCGCAGATGATTGTGAAGCTTGCGGATCTTAATGAAGGGTTGGTGTTCTCTTCGTCCCGTAGAATGTAAATGTAAGAATGGTGAGTGTCCTAATAAATCAAATAGTGGGAAATGAATTCTTATGTTTCTCAGCATTTTTATAATATCGCCTAAGATCATTTAATTCTTTTTCTTGATTTTCAATAATTAAATTCTGACTATAGTTTTTATTCTTAAGTGATATTAATTGATTCAAAAGTGCTGCGTTATCCATTTTTGCATATTCTGAGTCCGTAATAGGAGTGTCATATTTAGAAAAAATTTCTTTCGCTGCGTTATACAAGTCTGTGTACTCAGGGTAATTTTTATAATGCCAATCGTGTCCCTTGTTGTAGTGAATAACGGTAGAGTGATTTTTATTTATGACAATGGCAAGATTTGTTTTTGTTGATCTCGGAAGAAAAGCGTTAGAGAAAGCCATACGTCTTAAAACATTTCTTCTTTCCCTTGACGGACTATCGTTTGGGCCAAAGAATTTGTGTTTTGCTTCTAAAAGCATTGCTACAGTCATTAAGTGTGGGTAATGTTTCATTTAATTTAATTTAGGTTTCCATCCGCATCTTTCTGCGAATGCCGGGTCTATTTCTGCTATTTGATTTATCAATTCTATCTCTTTTAATTTAGCTTCTTTTATTTCTTCTGGAGTAGAATTTTTTCCGTTTGAAGTAAACAGGTTTGCTGCTTCGTGAAGTATTCTATCTATACGTAGCTTCTTTCCCTTACAAGTAAAGTAATTTGATTTCATTTTAAAAGTTTAGTTAAGTTCTTACCAAGAGATGTGCTATAGTATCCTACTTGTTTTATTATTGATTCATTATCTGAAAAATCTGTAGTGTAGGGCATATATTTATTTTCCCATATAGGCATAGGAATGTCGTTTATCTTAAATGACCAAACACCAACTGGAGTAGAGTTTATATATATAGGCGTTGTGTTTTTCTGTTTTGACCTTAGAACTAAAGCCTCATATTTATCTCTCTCTATAAGAAGATTATCATAATGAGTTCTTCTACATTTAAGTTCAATGTCTATGCTATGCTTTTCAGAATAGCAATCATATCTAGATTTTTTATCCTCGCATTTTTTTAGATCTGGCATAATATTCTTTTTTAACAGATCAAAAAGCTGTTGCTCTTTACTTATCATTGCTGTTCTTTATATTCTTGTATTGCTGATCTTATGAAGTCTAGCTCTGATCGAAACCATCTGCTGTATTTATTTGTTATTGCCGCTATGTCTTCAGTTCTTGTATTTGGCTTACCAGATATTGTGTGTAGATCTTCGTATAAGTTAGTTGTCAGATCGTGTATTCTTTTGGTGGCCCTATGATATAGCTCGCTAAGTTCGTCATCATTCATCTTCTGTAATTTTGTATCCGTAACACTTAATCTTAGCTATAAAGGTATTCTTTTCTACATCTTGGTCGTGTTCGGTTTTTTGAGAGAAAAAGTATTTCGGACTATCGTCTTTAACATATCCATTATTCCTAAGATAGTCAGCAAGAAACTTCGCACAAATAATAGCATTATCCACATCATAATTACAATTGTAGCGAACATATATGCTAAAACGCTGCATATTAAACGAATCAATTGAATTAAGCGATTCTTTAATCTCCTTCCAATATGATTCTTTAAATTTAGATCTGACTGTCCAATGTCTTCCAGAATAGAATTGATTGAGGCTTGGCGGCTTTGGTAATTTGATTTCGACTTCATTATATTCTGACATTTAGTAAAGTTATTAGAAAGCTGACTCATCTCCTAATGGAAGTTGCATTTTTCTCTCTTTTTGAGATAAAATAGACTCAAATAGGCGTTTATTTGTCCTTTTATTGATAAAAGCAGTGTTAGACTGCTCTAATTCAAAAAGAACAGGTCTGTCTATCATTGTTGGCTGACCTCCTGTTTCAGTCTCCCTTACCTTCCTAACGTGAAACTCCATCGTCCTTCGCACATTATATTCTGGGTGTTGAACTTTTCTGTGAAATGTCAAGAAACAATCAGAGCGGTTTACAGTCTTACCCCCTCCTTCAGTATCCTCTGCATACGGGGCCATAGGTAGATCGTCTGGGCCTTTTCTTCTTTGTGCTTCTGTAATAGCGTGAGCATTTAGCCAAACAGCAATATTGTGTTTATTTGAAAAGGTTAGGAACTCACTTGCAGCCTCGTAGTGATACTCGTGAGTAGACAGGTTGTTTCCTTGACTCATCTCTATCTTAAGAGCGTTGTAGGGATCTATAAAAAACCCATCATAATTACCCTGCCTCAACAGCTTTTCTCCGAATACTATAAGATCTGTATAGCTGTAAACTTGATTGTTACTTACCACCTTAAAGTGTTTATTGACCCACTTGTATGCTTCATTTACCTCTGAATTTCGCATCTCATTCAAGGGAAGATTAACAGCAAATGACATAAGTTTTGCTTTTATAGATGCGGTCTTATTCTCAGCAGAGTAAACTATCCACTTCCATCCGTGTCGGATAGATACATTAATCATCAGATACAATGCGAATGTTGTTTTACCTACATTGCTTATTCCGTTTATCACTAAGAATTCTCTTTTATACTTAAAGAATTCATCTAAAGCTTCATCTCCTGTATCTAAACCCAAAGGGATTTTCCCTGCTATAAAATCTTGTATCCATCGGAAGTCTTCATCATCAGAAGAAACGAATGACATATCGCCATCATTGATCTGCATCTCAAGCTTTATCCTGCTTTCACCCTTTATTAACTCACCAATAGGCAATCCCTTGCCCCTTTCTATACCATCTCTGATTGTGTTTCTAGCTACCTCCGGGCTATCAATTTCTCTCCGAGACAGCTCCCTCTCAAGAATACGTATAGCCTCATCCTCTTCCATCCTTCCAGCAGAGATATATCCGCCACAAAGAATAGATGCTCTAAGTAATACAGAATGTTTTTCTCCATCGTCAGCCTTACGAAGCATAGAGCTTACAATAGCCAACTTGTTGTAGTCAGTATATGTTTCTTTATGTTCGGCTTTTTGGCTTAACGCCTTTTCAGATATCAGCTTGCTGAAAACAGAAGAAGCTTCTTTAATTACTATGTCTTTATCATAGCTTTCAAAGCAGGCTCTAGATTCATTGATTCCAGAAGGATCAACTTCTAAACCATAAGTTCTATCAAAATATGCTTGTAATGCACGAAAGTGATCTCTATGATCAGATGGGCTGTTAACTTTAACTAGAGCTTTTAACCCCTCTCCTGATGGGGATATCCAACAGGCATATACATACTCATCGGTAGCTAATATGTTTTTACTACCAATAACTTCTATGTGATCAAAATCTAATACAATTAAACCACTATGTTTAGATAAAGATTCGTCTTTTCTGTCTTTAAATTCTCCAGACCAAAGAGCTATAGGTAATTCTTTCTTTTCTTCCTTATGCCCCTCTCTTATCTTTTGAATCTTCTGTCGATGTCGAGACCCAGTTTTTATCCTCTCCAACGCTGTAGGAATATCTACGTATATCGGATTGTCCGTCTCCTTTATGTTCTTGAATAGTGTTACTTGTGTCATTTGTGTGTTGTTCTTTTCTTAATTGAACTCGATATAAAATAAGGTAACCTATAAGATCAAGCATAGTGTCTTCAGTCTTATCGTTTAACCCTACTGTTTTAATTCGGCTTAACTTATCGTCTAGCCTAGCTAATATAGCTTCTTTTGGCGAAAGCTTTGAAAATATTTGTGGAGGTTTATTAGCTGTATCTCCATAAGCTTTATTTTTTCTGAGCAGCAAAGAAACAATTTCTTCAGCAACTTCCTTAATGTAATCTTCTGTTTTTTTCATAATCTGTCGTTAGGTGCTTTAGTGCAATGGATACTAGAATAG